>Ga0302215_10001813_pt1 | contig 14996 bp, 13 predicted proteins | sample II_Fen_N3_1_FD_194580 | JGI IMG/M metagenome (GOLD analysis project Ga0302215, IMG submission 194580) | Peat permafrost microbial communities from Stordalen Mire near Abisko, Sweden - II_Fen_N3_1 | ecosystem: Environmental > Terrestrial > Soil > Wetlands > Permafrost | place: Sweden: Abisko...
CGTATTTCCATTTAGGAACTTTTTTATCGATAATGGAAAGTGCTTGCATTACTTCCTGACCACCTTTGGAGGCAGCATCGCCACCTACCGTGAGAATCATCAACTCGTCAGGTTGCACACCCAATGCTTCACGCACGGCTAAAACTTTAGGATCGTTCCACTCAAAAGGTTTAAAAGTGTCGGTATCGCAACCCACAGGCAGCACTTCAATTTTATCACCACTAATTCCATCGCGCACATACATTTCTTTTACCCAGTTAGATGTTACTAAAATGAGCGGAAGCTTGTTCAGCACATCCTGATAATTGGCAATATATCCATTTGAAACCAACCATGGAACAGCCAAAGTGCCAAACTTTTGCGGGTGAAGAACTATATGAGGCGTATATCCCCAATAACCAATTCCCACAGCCACATCGGGTTTAAACCAACGGTAATACCATTCCTTTTCCTGTTCCGATTCAAAATGAACTGCGTGTACATCAACACCCAATTCCATTAAACCTTTATATAACAAGTCGCCCTGTGTCGCCAATCCGCCCGGAGTTGGAGGATATTCATACATTACTAATACCTTCATAATAAAATGATTTATTTGTGGTTATCTAATAGTTTAAAAATTGATAGTTTGGACATTTTTATATCAGCAGCATTGGCCGAGTCTATTGCTGCATGAGGATCGGTAAATCGCCAGAAAGCTTCGGTAGGCGGAGTTGTCTCGGCCTCCCAACTATCTTTTGTAAATCCATAGGTTTGTGTAATGATTTTATATTTCCGCGTCCATATTTTTTCCGACAAAGGTTCAATAATGTTGGCAGCTTCGATGGCTTGTGGAAAATAGGCTTTGTTGCCATCTTCATAAGCAAAAGTCCATAGTTCCCTGGCCGTAATTTTTGTTTTATGCCAAAGAGTTACCACCGCCTTGTTTACTTCTTCGTGGCGCAAATGCTTGGTATATTCTCCAGTAGAATTATGCGTAATAATAAGATCGAAATCAGTTTGTGGAAGTAATCGTAAGATTTCATCCTCCAACTCTTTTTCTTTTAATGGATGCTGATCAGGACCATCATCCAGATTACCCATTATTCCACCGGCTTTATATATCTTCAATGCATTATAAAACCGTGTTGAACGTTCTACATCGCCTGCCCTGCAAACACATACCACAAACCATTTATGATTTGGGTGACTCAACATTGTTCCGCCGGCCCACAATGTTTCATCATCGGGATGGGCCACAATTAGCACTATTGATTTGGAAGTTTTACTGTTCATCATATTTTTCTACGGTTAAGCGAGCCATCAGATAACTCAGAGTGGACTCAGCTCCCTGATTGAGATTTACATGTGTTTCTTCCAAACCATCGTAACAACCACCGGTACAAGGATTATAAACTATTTGTTGTAATCGGTTGGCTCCTAAAAACCAGTCGAAGGCAATGTGAAGTTTCTGTAGGTAATCGTCGTCATGAAACACATCAAAGAAAATGGCCAGGGTCATTATAGTGTATGCCACATCAATGGGCTGTTCGCCAAACTGTCCCCGCTCCTGCCCTTTGTGTAACCATGTTCTGTTGGAAATCACATTGATTCCTTTTTCATTAAAAGTATGCGATAATAAAAATTGGAACGATGATTTGGCAATGTATTCATAGGAATGATCGTTGGTCATTAACCACGCATAAAGCATGGCTTCGGGCAAAATACTATTGGCATAGGTCAGATATCCCTCAAACCATTCCCACTTGGGGCTCGATTCATGTTTGTACATTTGCACTAATCTGTTGGCCAGGGTTGTAAGCAGTTCTACATTTTTATGTGATTTAGCCACTTTGTTGTAATAAAAAATTCCTTTAATAGCAAAGGCCATGGCTCGCGTTGACTTAATGATGCTTACCCTATTCAATGCACGTTGCATAGCTGATTCTGCTTCAAGTATCATTTCTTTTGGAAACTTTTTTCCTTGCGAAATAAGATAACCCAATGCCCAAATGGCCCTTCCGTTTGAATCGTCTAGGTTTTCATTATTGTTCTGACTGGTGAATTGCATCTTAGTATCCACGTAGTTTAGAAAATAACCTTCGTGCTGCTGACAAAACAAGATAAAGTTCATATACTTCCATATTGTTGGAATGCAGGTTTTATCACGAGTTGTTGCAAAATACATGCAGGTTGCAACCAATGCTCTGGCGTTATCATCAAGTGTATAGCCGGAGTTTAAATCGGGTTGATTGACTTTTGAAAACTGAATCATGCCAATGTCAGTTGTCATAGCTTGTACATGACTCATATTCAAAGCTGGAAGAGTATATTGAATATTGAATTTATCAGGTGCCATGGCATGAATCAGCAAAGCATGAGCTACTGCTGAGTTTTCCCAGGAGGTGGAAACAATTTTTTGCAAGGTATTGGAAATAACATTCGTCCGCAAATCATTATCATTTAATAATTTGATAGCACCTGCAGCCAATTGTACCGAATCGCGAAAGTCGAATATGATTCCGGTGTCTTTGGTGAGCACTTCTTTAGCATGCGGAATAGGTGTGGAAATAATAGGGCAACCGCAACTCATGGCATACATAAAGGTACCGCTTACAGCCTGATTGGGATCATTGGTTGAAAAAACATAGATATCGGTCAGTTGTAGATATTCCAGCAAATCGGGCAAAGCAAGGTATTTATTGATAAATTTCACATGATCTTCCATTTTTAGCTCTTTTACCTTGAGCGTAAGAAAATCACGGTATTTTTCCTTCTCGTTTTTTACCACTTCGGGATGCGTTTTACCAATAATCAGGAACATAACATTGGGAATTTGCTTCACTATTTCGGGCAAAGCATCGAGCGTGGTTTCAATACTTTTTCCGGAACTTAACAGGCCAAAGGTTGTCAGGACTTTTTTACCGGTTAAACCGTATTTGTCTTTTAAAAATTTTTCGCTTAAATGTGGAACAAGGTGTGTTCCATGAGCAATAACTGTGATTTTATGTTCCGCAATTCCATATTCATTTATCAATATATTGGCCGAAGTATTAGTCATCACAACAATGGATTGACATGCATCGGCTATATTACCTACCTCAAATTTCAAATGCTTATCGGGGTTGGGCAATACGGTATGAAAAACAACTGCTACCGGCTTCATTATTTCGTACAACATTTGCAGAAAAGCCTGCTCTTGTTGCTTGTAAAAACCAAATTCATGCTGAATCAGCACCATTTGAATGTGCTCATCTACATTTATTTTTTCGGCCAGCGCCATATAATCCAACACACGAGTTGTGTCAAGTGTCCATTTTACTTCGCTCGGATATACCAGGTCGGACTTACCACATTCCAACGCACACACTTTAATGTTGAATGAATTGCTGAATTTATTGTTCAATGCTTTTATCAAATCCTGCGAGTAGGTAGCTATACCACATTCGCGGGGAGGATACGAACTTATCACCAGAATTTCGGCAAGACTCTTTTGTTGCGCTGTATGGTGTTTATGTTGCCGGAGAGCAATTTGTGGATAAACGGGCGTATCGTAACTCGAAACGGCTTGATAAGTAATTAAATTATCTGCTTTTGGAGCATCTGTGTTATTTTTCATTGTTCTTAGTTTTAGGTGGTCTCTTCGATTTAAGTCTAACTTTTGGCTCTTTTGGAGTATCTTTTGGCGTTAAGGTTAACTTTAATTTTACAGGTAATTTTGATTTTATTTCATTAACTGTATCAGTATTGTTACCTACAACCTTAATGTTCGTCAACAATTCAGCTATTAAAGCCGAAAATTTCAATGAAACACAGGCAATATGCGAATCAGCAGCACCATAATAAATAAATAAGGTATCACCAAATAAAGCTGCACCGGTTGGAAACACCACGTTATTCACATCCCCTTCTTTTTCCCATTCTAACTCAGGCGAAAATAATGGATAAGACAAACGGGCAACCTCTTTCCGTGGATCGTCCAAATCAAGTAAAACAGCAGCACAGGCTGAATAAATAAGACCCTCATTGGTATCCTGCACGCCATGATAAATCAATAACCAGCCATGTTCGGTTTCAATAGGTGGGCAACCACTTCCAATATAATTCGATTCATGCTCGTAAATCGGATCCATTACAATATGGTCCTGAAAACTGTGGAAATACTCTTCCCAGAATTCTGGTGTGAGTTCATCTAAGTTTTCAACTGAAACCAGTTGAATTCCGGGTCGGATGCGGTGTAAGAAAACAAGATTCCCATTAATTCTTCGTGGAAAGAAAACCACGTTTTTATCCCACAACAGAATTTTCTCTTCAGGGTCGGACGCTTGGTAATAAAAATTATGATTGTGGTAGTAGTTTTCATTTACCTTTCCGGCCGATTCAACCAAAAAAACGAAATGAGCATACGAAATGGGAGGAACAATCAAACCTTGCTTTTCAAAATGGATTAAATCCTTCGAGGTTGCTAATGCGCCACGGGCATTTACGCCATCGTAACCGGTATACGACATGTAATAAGTATCTTCTATTTTTACAATGCGCGGGTCTTCAACTCCCTGCGATTCATAATCAAATTCAGAAGTTATAAATGGTTTTTCCCAACGTTCAACAACATTCAACGGTCCGTCCAACCTACAATAACCAATGGTAGATTGATTCCAAAGTTGAACTGCCCTGTAGAAAATATGAACACTATCGCCAACGCGAATTACAGCAGGATTTAAGACAGCTTCGTTTTCAAATTCCAGGTCTGTTTTAGACAATATAATGCCTTCTCTTTTTACTTCAATCATGATAAATTTATTATTTATATGTTTAATACTCCTCACCTCTTACTTACTCCTTGCCCCTGCTTTCTTCCTCTTTATCAATGTCGGCATGGTATCTCCAAGCAAATATCCCCAGGGCTTCAATGATTCAATGTGATCGAAAATGACTTTTACAATTGCCAGCAGCGGAAGAGAAAGAAACATACCGGGAATACCCCACAAGGCATTTCCGACAAGCACTACCAATACAGAAAAGAGTGCATTAATTTTAACCTTTGACGCTACTATTTTAGGAACAATAAAATCGTTATCAATGATCTGAATAAAGGTATGAACTCCAAAAACGTAAAGTGCAAACCATGCCGACGATTTTGTAACCAAAGCCACCATCATAAATAGTCCAACCGCTATAATGCCACCAATGTATGGAACCAAGTTGAGCAATGCGCCAAGCACACCCAATAAAACGGCATATTCAATACCAAGCAATAAAAGTCCTAATGAGTTGAGGGTTCCAACAATAAGTGCTTCTACAATAAGTCCTACGAGGTAATGCTGAATCACTGATTTCGTTTGAGTTACAATGGCGCTCACCCTCGGCTGAAGCGTTTCATCAAACAATCGGTGGATAAATTCAATTAAAAGCGGCTGATAATACAAAAAAACAAAAATATAAACCGGAACCAGTACTAAGGTGGCTATAACACTGCCTACACTAACAAGCGTCTGACCAATTAAGCTCCCATTGATATTAATAAGCTCATGCTGGGTTTTAGTCATCCATGCATGGATAATTGAAGGTCTGACATTTAGATATTCGGAGGCAGACCTGATAGTTTCATTTACTATCTCCGTAAATTTTTTGAGAAAAATGGGCCAGGAATCACTAAAGCTGACAGCCTGGGTGTAAATAAGCGCCAAAAGTGCAGCCAGCGCAACAACTGTAAGAAGTAATGTAATGATAATGGCCAATACCCTGTTTATTCTGCAACGAACGAGCAAAACAACTATCGGATTAAGCAAAATGGCTACTATCAAACTAAAAACCAGTGGAATAATAATACCCTGAGCAATGTACAAAATGGCTAACAGAGCAGAAAAGCCAACAAAGAAGATGCCGGCCTTAACATAGAAAGGCAATATGGATTCTTTTGAAATCACTGCTTACGAGCTTTCTGAAAAATCTTCTCGATAATCATCTGACCGAACGATTTAAGCGCTTCCGGGTGTTGTGCCACCAGGTTGGTAACTCCAAACTGAAGCAGTGAACCCATAATTTTTCGAAACAAATTAGGCGAAGTTCCTACTGCAATTTTCTTCGACACATAACCACTTACCAATCCGGCAATTGCACCCACCATATTATCGAGAAGGTAAGGCGATGAAGTAATTTCGTACAACGAATTTTTTATTATATTAATCGGTTTCAGGCTCTCAAAGGTGATAAAAAGTTCGGCCTTTAATACTTGCCCCTGTATAGCATGTTGAAAATGTTTAGCTTGTATGGCCAATTTTAATTCGGCAGCTGAGTTGATTGTTTCCATTTTGATTTTTTTTTATTCCGGTCAAGAGTAATCGGTTATGATGGTATAATTCCTGGTTATTTAAGCATTTGTCTGACAAAAAAATCATAGTACATTCTTTTTATCCAGGCATGCATAAACACACGAACAACAAAAGCCACCAAGCCATAAAATGCAGCTACGCCGAAAAATCCAATATATATTTTGCCGAAAACATCGCCAAGCCAAAACGCAGTTCCCAAACTCACAAAAAGCACAAAACAAATAACAAAAACTCTTACTATCAAATGAGAGAACAAAGAGGATATACTATCCGAAGCTTTGTCAACCACATTTAGTACAACCAATTCATAACTTGTTTTGCCGTATTCGCCAGCCTTCTCAAGTAACGATTCTATTAAATTAGTATCTTCTTCCATGATATCTGTTTTATGATTTATCAATAAAAAAAAATCTGCTCCGAAAAGTCGTAAGGCAAGACAATCCGGTTGAAAACTCCCTTTCGGAGCAGACTTTTTAATTTCTTCTGCCCGAATTATTTGATTTTGGCAGATTTTACTTCAGCTTCTACATCATTCGATTTAGACATAGCTTCCTCAGCAAAATCAACAACTTCTTCCTTAACCTGGTCAAATTTATCGGTGATACTGTCGATAAATTCATTGAATTTATGTTTCAGTTCATCTACTTGTCTTTCGCCTTTGCGACAGATTTGTCTACGGGTTACCGCACCTCTTGCAGGTGCAAATAAAACTCCTAACAATGCGCCTGTGGCTGCTCCGGCCACCACGCCTAATACTACTTTGGTTGCACTCATAATCTTGTTTTTTTATTTTGATTTATATTCGTTCAATTGTACAAATTTAGGGCAAACACCATCACAGAAAGTTACATTATTCTGTGATTGAGTTATATAATTCACACCTAAAATCTTATACGTGAAATTTCAATTCCAGACGGAAACGAAGCAGTAGCTTCATGTTCGGCAGTGATAAATGCTTCGGTGAATTTAAACGGCGATAATGTTTCTAATCCAGTGGTTTTGGCATTCTTATTTTTAAGCACGCCTATGTTCCGAACACCATCTTTTTCTGTTACAAGCCATAACACATACACATTTTCAGGAGGTGCAATCCTATCCACTGATGCTAAATTCTTTGCAATTACAGTAATTTTGATATTACCATTTTTATCATGCTTATTTTTAAAAACGATATCGGCTGCCGGAGTTACTGTGGAAACCGGGAACTTAGTGGTGGTAACACATGATGCCATCATGAATACCAATGCAAAAATTGTAAACATTTTTAGTGCTTTCATTTTGAATTAATTTTAATATTTTTTCCTACTCGTAAGGTTTTTCGGATTTCACCTATTTAAAAGAATAGCTGGCCATTACAACCAGTCTATGTTTATTTATTGAGCGTAAAACTCACGGTTTTATAACCCACAACAAGGGTTGCTAATCGTCTGTCAACTCCCATTATTGGGGCTACAACAACAAGAACATTGTCAATAGAAGTTACAAATGCCGGTGCTTCCAGTAGCAACAGACTTGCATCTATTCCGGCTCCAATTGGCTTTGCTTCCATACTTTTATTTGTTGAAAGAAGTACAATTCCATTTGGAGTAATGATATGAATGTATTGGAAATTCTTTTCCTTCACCATATCGGTAATCAGAATATTAGCTTGTTCCATGTTAGCACGCAACATTTCTGTTCGCAGACTCCAAACCATAGGTTTTACCATTATTTTCAACAAGTCTTCCTGATTAGTCTCAAGTTGCTTATTAGCAGCAGTTATTATCATAGTTTTCTGGTGTTTATTTTCCATATTTTTCCAACAAAAAACAGTTGCAACAGCCACTAATCCAATCAAAGTTACAAATACAGTCGGTCTGTTCTTCAACATTCCCCAAATAGAGAACTTGCGTGCAGCGTTCTGTTTGTCTGGTACATTTTTCATATACTTTTTTATTTATTACAATCAATACTTTTCAGCACATTATGAGAAAAACATGCCCTTTCTAATCATTTTTTGAGGTCAGAAAGGGCATATAAAAAACGAGTCAGGATTTATTAATATGTGCAATATCAAATACCTAAACCTTGATTAAACAACGGATATGTTGGTTTTATCCAACCGTTTCAAGGCCTTTTCAGCACGTTTTTATTTCTAATTTTTCAAAAAAGTTTTTGTGGATTTCTCCTTACCCTCTCTTCTTTGAATAATCGTATTTATAACCTAAAACCTACTGTGGCTTGTGCCCAAACATTTTTGTAACGTGGAGTGGTTGAGGTTCCGTCGCCATTATTGTTATACATATCTAATCCGACTCTTGCTCCAAGAACGATATTAACCAGATTAATGTCGACACCACCCACTAAACATAAGGTGTTTTTACGGATATTGTCGGTATCAAAATCTTGAGTTGTTTCAATATTAGAAATAGGATTTGTAAATACATCTTTTTGTTTTATCAAATAAGAGTATTGAGGTCCGGCAAGAATTGTTAGCATCTGACTTGGTTTGATAGCCAGAAAAATAGGTATATCAATATAATTTGTAGTGCGGGTAAGAGTAACATCGGCACCTAAAACAGTGCTGGTAGCCTTAAACCCTTTTTGTGAGAACAATAGCTCTGGCTGAATTCCGATAAATCCATTGAGAGGAATACTCACAAAAGCACCTGCTGCAAAACCCACTTTGCCATCGGCTGAATACTTCTCACCTTGCGAGTCGTATTTGTTTGAATAATTAAGACCCACCTTTGCTCCGATATGAATCTGATTATTTAAATCAGAGTCTTGAGCTGTAATTGTATTGGCCATTAGAGCCAAGACAACGATTGTAAAAAAATTTTTTTTCATTTTAGTTGTATTTTATTAAAAATTAGTACTATTTGATATTAATGTATGGCAATACCGACGGTTGAAACTCCGGTTGATAAATCTAAAAAAGCTCCGAAGTGGTTGTTAAAGTGATATTCTGTACCTAAATGTAAGTCGAGGTACAATGGATCTACTGACGAATAATAGGTTCTATCGCCGGAATAACCAGCATTCCAGGTGGTACTTACCAACGCTACTCCCAGGGAACCTGCAACATAAAAATCCCAATGCTGGCCGGCGTGTAGTAATTGGTCCAAATAAAGTGATCCTTTTACACCAACCGGTGTCACAATAGACCGATAATTAGCATCAGAATATGAATATAAGGTTATGAATGGAGCCAATGTAAAATTTCGAACAACACCAAGTTCATAGTTCAAACTTAAAATGGGTAAAGTGTGACCTATATTTCCATAATAATCTGAATAACCACCAATACCGATACCAAGATTTAATGCGCCTCCGTAGCCTTCAGTATACCTGTAATGACTCTGAGCTGACAAAATTGGACTTATAGTTAATAGCATTAAAGCTATTCCAATTGCTATTTTTTTCATTTTATTTTCAATTTATAATTTATTTAATTCTTATTTTCTACCTTTATTTCCATTGTCATGGTTATCGTTTTTGCTATTTCCATTGTTATGGTTATCATTTTTGATATTTCCACGGTCGGGCTTACTTTTGACACTTTGATTAGTGTGATTATTTCCACGTCCTACCGTTTTATTCTGTTGGATAGTGGGATGTTGATCCCGGTTTTTAGTTTGCCCCGGACGTTCACCATAATTTCGTTGTACAGGTCCGCGATAACCTCTGGCATATTTCATTTTCTGTTCTTTAAAATGGCCATAAGGCGCATTCCCACGATAATCGTTCATAACCACTTTGTATCCATGATACAAATCGTAGTTCCGATAACGAGCTGGCAAATTACGTCTGTGAACCCACTGATTACCGGATAGGTAAATAAACATAGATGTTCTGATATCGTAATAAGCTTCAATATCGGGCAAATAATAATAACGCACATCATTATTATATCCGTCGGGACCCCATGCCGGAGGCGACCCAATATGTACACTTATTGATAACTGACTTTGTGCAGAACCGACAAACGCCAACAATACAGCAAGTACAAGTAATTTTAATGTTCTCATTTTTAATTGTTTTAATGAATTAATTTCTTCCGTACAAAGGTGAGGTCTTTAATGTACGAATGCCTTACACAATTTTGATAAAGAATTACAGAATTCACACAGTGTTAATTAATTTCAGATTTGGAATTGCACATATCATTAATCAGCTACTTTATAGGAAACTGTATTAGTTGTTTTTAGGTAAATACATATCGCTTAATCGTTTCAAATGTAATATCTTTGCATTCTTTTGAAAATAAGCAGCATTTATTTGTGTAGTAAGCAACTGAGAAGGTGGGCGAAGCACTCTGCTAAAAATGCAATTTATTGAATCAGAACACAATAAAATACAATTTAAACGTACCGGATACAAGTTATTTATATGGGAATTGAAAAAGGTATTTTCCAACGCACGGAACTGCTTTTAGGAAAAAGTTTTATAGAAAAAGCGGCTGAAAAGCGTGTTATTATATTTGGAATTGGGGGTGTTGGTAGTTGGTGTGCTGAAAGTTTGGTTCGCTCTGGAATTCGCCATCTTACTATAGTCGATTCCGACCGGGTTTGTGTAACTAATGTGAACCGACAGCTGATGGCCACTACCAAAACCGTTGGGAAAGTAAAAACCGACGTACTAAAAGAAAGGCTATTGGAAATAAATCCCAAAGCTGAAATTACTGCTCTGCAAAAAATTTACAGTACGGAAACATCCGAATCGTTTGAACTTGACTCCTACGACTTTATTATTGACAGTATCGATAGTTTGGCAAACAAGGTACACCTCATTCAAACCGCCACAAAAACAAAAGCAACTTTTTTTTCATCGATGGGTGCAGCGTTAAAAATGGATCCAACGCGCATTAAAGTAGCAGAATTCTGGAAAGTACAGGGATGTCCGCTGGGAGCAGCATTGCGTGGTCGACTCAAGAAATTGGGCGGAACCAGCAAAAAGTTCACCTGCGTTTACAGCGACGAATTGCTTAAAAACAAAGGCGAAAATGCATCCTGTGGCACCGAAAAATGTATGTGTCCCAAAGCTCTCACAGGTCCGGGCGATCCTGATCTGGTAAATCATGAGTGGTGTAGCCTGAAAGCACAGGTAAACGGAACAACTTCGTATATGCCGGCTATGTTCGGTATGACAATAGCTAGTTTGGTGGTACAAGCCATTGAAAAGGAAAAGTAGAAAAATGCTCCGAAAACGGCTTATTTTCGGAGCATTTTTATTATCTATTAATTATCAACTCTCAATTAATCACAATTCTCTCGCCACCAGTGTGACTTATAAACTCCGGTGCGTACTGACACTGAATGGTAGTTATGCCACTGGTATATTCACCACTACTATTAGTCCAAAGCTCATATTCAAACACATAAGTTCCTTTTGGCAAATAGGAGAAATAGAACTGAGTAGAAGCATCCTTAGTGGTTTGGTAATAACAAACGCCCTCTTTCCACTCACAACCGGACAACTGATTAACCGGCTCGAAACATGAAGCACGAAGATCTTTCAACGCCACAAATTCCAGATTACGGTCAGTGGTTACCACTAAACGTGTTATCACTTTGTCGCCTTTCACTAACTTGACTTGCTCAATTGGCAGCATCGTTTTTCCTGTCGAAGTCACTTTTTCAACAAAAAGCTTCTTCGTCACTTTCAATGCCCCACTTTGATTTTCCACTTTGTCTAAATCCTGATAAAATTGCCAATACATGGCTCCCCAACCAATGCCTGCATCCTTCTTTTTGACAGTCACTTTTCCAGTTTCTGAACTAATATTATAGGTTGGCAAAGATTTCTTAAAATAACCGGTTCCCGCCTCCGTAGACTCGGGCTTCAACAAAGTATTACCGACTTTTATCTCCACACTTCCGTCATTAGCCAGCCAGTCGGTTCCCCTATTCAACAGCGCAAAAATTGCATCCACCGTAGCCATTGGCGAGTCCCAACATTGGGTTTGCTTTTGCTTGAGTAGCCATAGGTTCATCTCATCAACCTCAGATGTATTCTTCGAAATTTCGGTAAATGCCTCTATAATGGCAGCCTGTATCCCAATTGGACGCTGGTTCCAGAAATATCCGGGTGTATTATTAGCCCAATACATCCCAAGCTCGTCGGTCTTTAATGCATTTTCCTTCAATGATTTCAGAATATCGTTAGCCAACTGTGTTTTACCATTTCTGTTGGCAACAATAGCCATCATCGCTTTACCGTAAAGTGTGAAATTCGTCCAATACTTCTCAGACTGAGCGCTGTAGAATTTCACTGCCGACTGTGCCGTAACTGCTACTGGAACTTCGGGATATTCCGAACGAAGATGCAGGTAGAATAATTGTATATTATCTACCGACATTTCTTTGTCATAATTCTTATTGTATTTTTTCAGGTTTTCAAAATCTTCTGCAACCTGGTTATCCAAATAATTCAAAGCAGCATTAATAACAGCTCGTTGATCTGAGTCAGCCGACTTTCCTGTCAATCTGATTAGACGACCTAAATTGAGTAATATTTCCTGTGTAATATACCTGTTTTCAGGCATTCCGGCATACCAGGTAAAACCTCCTGAAGGCAATTGTAACTTTTTCAATTTATCCCAATACAGCTGATTTTTATTCTTCTGATTATTCAAATCAAATAACAATGCAATCTGACGTTTTTGTTCCGTTTCATCTTTAGCTGCCATTACCCACGGAGTTTCGTCGAGCAACATATTCTTTAATTCGGCATTTTTTTCGAGATTCGAAAGCAATGCTTCACGACTACCACCCGCTTTTTTCCAACGGTCGAAAGTTGCAGCTATTTTTGGATTAGAATTAGCAATGTAGCCAGCTAGTGAATTTGCATAATAAGCTGTGAAAACATCGATAGCATCCTCATTATCCGATTCCGCCAGTGTAGGCAACGCTTGAACCGCGTACCAGGTCGGGTTAGGTGAAAACTCTACGGTAAGACTCTTAGTATCCACAGACGAGCCATTTTTTATCAGACTTTCGAAATTGAACGTGCGGGTTTGATTACCACGAACGGTCAGAGGTATACTTTCAGTTACCAGTACTTTATCGGGTAAGACAGGTAAATACTTCTGCTCTCCATCACTAAAGTTACCGGCACGAGCCACCACCTTACAAATCACCAATTCGTAAGGCAAAAATTCGGTTAACTCCCACTCTACCGCTTTGGTTTCGTTGGCAGCCAAGGTAATTGTTTTCGCAACTGCATCTTTCAATTTAATTGATTTCCCGGTTGCCGGATCTATCATTTCAAACTGAACAGAAGTCGTTAGAGTTTTATCCGTCAAGTTAACTACGTTGGCACTTAGCACCAGTTTATCCGACCGACGCACAAAACGGGGTAAGTTCATTTGCACCATCAAATCCTTTTGGGTCACTACCTGCTCAGCGCCTTGTCCGAAATACAAATCTTTCGTATGTGCCAGCATTTTTACATTCCAACGGGTCAAGCTTTCAGGAGCTGTAAAAGTAAATTTTACACTACCTTGTGCATCTGTTCGCAATTGCGGATAGAAGAAAGCTGTTTCGTTGAAGTTGGTTCGGATTTGAACAGGGATTTTCTTTGAAGCATCAGACTTTTGTACTACATTTTCTGCATCACCATATAACTTTTCTTCAGCTACTTGTGTCACTACCTCTTTTAAGTCAGCAATATCCTTACCACGCACACCTCCCACAACATCCCTATCTTCCTTAATTACTGGAGCTGCAAATTTCACAGAGCTTCTTATCGATGGTACATGTCTATAGTAACCAAGCTCCAAGCCAAACCAATTTAATTCGTCAAAATCGTATTGAGTTGCAAGAAACATTTTTGGATTGAAGTAGACATTATCAGAGCCTACATCAAAGGCGTTTGCACTCCACATTGGCGTATACGCTTGCCGTTGACGATAAAGAGGATTGAAATTCCAACTATGCTGACGAATAGCATCAAGGGATGCATCGTACATTCCGACTAGCAACTCTGCAGGCTTCATCTCTTTTGCACTTTCAGGAACAGTTATTGTCCATTCCGCTTTTTCTCCGGGTTGAAGTTTATTACGGAACACGCTCAAAGTGGGTGTCAACTTTTTGCTTTCTATTCTTCGTGTAATCTGTAATGCTTTTGTAAATAATTGTTCGTCCTTCATAAACGTAAACAAAACGGTTACTCCAGCACCATATTTTTCTTCAAATGGAATTTCGAAGCCCTTTATTTCGTTCGTAAATCGTATCCAACGACTCTCTAATACCGTATTTCCTAGCATCAGTTCATAAAGTACCGGAGTATTTTGAGTGGATGTTCCAAATTTAATATTCGCAATTTCGTTTACAGCGCAACTGGTTTTGGGAGTTTGCAGCCAGACATAGCTTTTAACTGGCGGACGGGTGTCATCATTACTAAACAACACAAATGTCTTCTCTATTTTCACTTCCTTTCCATAAGCATCCTTAGTTGTCAATACCAGCTTATATCGACCAGAACGTAAAGTTTCAAAATTCAAATCGAGTTGTTTATTTTTAGTATCAAAGCTGCCGGTCAGAACTTGTTCCGCAACTTTCAAATCAGTGGTTTCAAATGCATTCTCGGCATATTTATCCGTGTCTTCCAAGCGCAAAATGCTATATTTGACTTGTGAATTTACTTTTTCACCATTCAATGTTTCTGTAGAAATTTCGAGGGAAGGATGTTTATCTTTAT
>Ga0302215_10001814_pt1 | contig 14994 bp, 8 predicted proteins | sample II_Fen_N3_1_FD_194580 | JGI IMG/M metagenome (GOLD analysis project Ga0302215, IMG submission 194580) | Peat permafrost microbial communities from Stordalen Mire near Abisko, Sweden - II_Fen_N3_1 | ecosystem: Environmental > Terrestrial > Soil > Wetlands > Permafrost | place: Sweden: Abisko...
CAGCAGGCATTTTTTACCGGTTCAATAACGCCTCCGGGTCCTACAGTTGCAAACTGAATACCCACTGCACCAATACAAGTCAGTACGCTCATGTCTTCTTCGCTTAGTTCAATGTTAAGGTTTGCCTCCAGCGTTTGTTCCAGCGTTATATCGCGCGTCGATATCCACTCGGTTTCCATATTATTGTACCAGTAAGTGTTTTGGAGTGCTGTCATTTTATATCGGTTTCCAATTTTCACTTCCGAATCAAACTCCAGATCGGACAAGTAAGTAAAGCAAAATACCAGTCTGAAATACGGTAGATTCTGTAGATTGTATATGTCGTTGCTGGCATTAATGCGTGGCAGTCGTACTGTAAACACACCATGAGCCTTATCAATTTCCATGTTCAACGATGTGCGATACACGCTGTTAAACGGATACTGGCGATTCAGATTAAAACCTTCCAGCACTTCACGGCACTTAGATAGTTGCACCGACCGTGTTCCTAATGGATGAACCGTGTCAAGCTTCATTATGCGTTTGCCTAGTCCATTTAGTTTTGGCGAAACATTGTAGTCGGCTAATTTATACACTTTACCCATTCCTCTACATATATATTGCGAGAACCTAACACAACCTCCCCACTCGGTTTGGTGCAATCGTACATTTTTAAACTCATCGCCCACTTTTAGCCGTCGCTTGGATGGACCGCCCTTAGTGCGCATAAATATTGTATCACTTCCTTTCATGGTGTAAAACGATACACCTTGTATACCTCCTGTAATCTGTAAAGCTCCTTTTACCCGTGCCATATTAGTATTGATTTTGATGATTGTCCAATGAGATAAGCCCCTGTTTATGATACATTCAGTATATGCATCCTCCGTGCAGGTCTGTAGTACCTTTAGTGCAATTAGTGGTAGCAAAACTAGTAATTTTAATTTAATTACAAAAACATCATATAGATATTATAATCCTATTAATTGTATGAAAACACTATAATATAACTGTGACATCTTTGTGATTAGACTGTAATAATACTTACCTGGCACTTAAGATGGACTGAAGATGCACAGAGGATGCACGTAGGTATGTATAATTTTTTCTAAGTAAATTAAGTAATTCCATTAAAGTCTGTTCATATAAACATTATGGTAAATCAGTAAAATTTGTTGTGTTTATTTAATTATTTGAAGGCCGAAAATCCAGTTGTATATTACGGAATTTTCACATTTACAATAATTTTGACCTAATTTCTTTTTGCTATAATTTGCTATAAAACTGAAACTATTTGTAGAAACAGCGTGAGTATTTATGTGTTTATGATTGTTTCCAAGTTGAAAATGCATCTTTTTTGGTGAACTGGCCTGTTAAATTTGCCTTTTGACTGAAATTATATAGTTAAATTTCTTTTCTTTTTCATTTCTTAACACTGCTTAATGATAATTTTTTGTAACAATAATTTATTTGTGTAAAACAATGTAATACAGTAAGTTATGTTGTTATTATTGCTTTTGTAGTTTCTAGCTACCTCTCTAAATTTGTTTTTTTTGATGGTTTTAGCTACATATTGACACTAAAAATCTGTATAAAATTTCCGTTTGTCATCAAAAACACTTGTTTTTTAATTATTAATACTTTATTTTTGCATACTGATTATTTAAAAAAGTTGAAAAGAAACGCAAATTAAAGAAGATTAATAAACAAAATGTTAAATTTATGAGAAAACTAACGTTCTTATTGGCTTGCCTGTTATTGGTAAGTGTAGGTTTGGTTAATGCTCAATCGAAATCCATTTCGGGAAAAGTTGTTTCCGCGGATGATGGGCAACCAATTATTGGTGCATCTATTACGGTAAAGGGTATCTCCAAAGGAACCATTTCCGGAAAAGATGGGGGATTTTCTATCAGTGTTCCAAGTTCTTCAAACACTTTGGTGGTTTCTTACATCGGTATGAAGCCTATTGAAGTTGTTGCGAAAGACGGAATGGTTGTAGAACTTAAAAGTTCAAGTTCCGAATTAGGTGAAGTTATGGTTGTTGCGTTTGGTACGACTACTAAAAAGTCGTTTACAGGTTCAGCTTCAGTGGTGAAAGCAAAAGATATTGAAAAACGACAGTCTTCAAATATTACAAATAGTTTGGCCGGACAGGTTTCAGGTGTTCAGGGTATGTCTTCAAATGGTCAACCCGGTACCGGTTCTTCTATTCGTATTCGTGGTATTGGTTCTTTTAGTGCAAGTAATGCGCCTCTTTATGTAGTTGATGGAGTTCCTTATGATGCTGATATTTCTGCTATTAATAATGCTGATGTGGAATCTGTGACAGTATTGAAAGATGCAGCTTCTAATGCTCTTTATGGTGCGCGTGGTGCTAATGGTGTAATTATGATTACAACAAAAAGAGGTAAAACTAAAGAAGCACAGATCAATGTAGATGCCAAGTGGGGTAGTAACTCACGTGCAATTCCTTCGTACAATGTAATGACTGATCCAGGCATGTATTATGAAACTTTTTACAGAGCTTTGTACAATAGTCAAAGTGCTTCGGGTTCGGCTGCTGCACATGCTTATGCAAACAAAAACTTATTTGATGCTTCACAAGGTGGTTTAGGCTATCAGGTTTATTCAGTACCTAATGGACAACGTGTGATTGGTACTAATTTTAAATTAAATCCCAATGCAACTTTAGGATATACTAAAGATGGATTTACCTATTTGGCAGATAATTGGTATAACGAATTGTTTAATGCAAATAATTTACGTCAGGAATACAATGTAAATATTAGTGGGTCTAATGATAATTTGACTTATTTTGCATCCGTTGGTAGCCTCGATGATACCGGTATTATTTCAAATTCCGATTTCTCTCGTTTGTCAACCCGTGCAAATGTAGATTATCAGGCAAAGAAATGGTTGAAAGTGGGTACGAATATGTCATATTCACAAACAAACAGTCGCTACCCCGGTGAACAAACTACTACAACTTCTTCCGGAAACTTGTTCTTTTTGACATCGAATATTGCTCCTATTTATCCATTGTATAACAGAGATGCTAATGGTAATATTATGGTTGACCGAAATGGATACACTGTTTACGATTATGGTGATGGAAAAGTTTCTCCTGCAAAACGTCCATTTATGTCACAATCTAATCCGGCTTCAGATTTGGCGTTGAATACTTCAAACTATGTTTCCGATTTCTTTATCGGAAAATGGTATGCTGCTGCAGAACTGTTTACTGGTTTTAAATTGACTGCCAATTTAGGTATAACTACTGCAGGTGTTCGTTATAATGCTACATCAAATCCTTTTTATGGTCAATATGCTGCTTCTGGAGGTAATGTTTCGGTTACTCAAAGTCGTTATGCAAGCACAAACACTCAATATTTAGCAACTTATAAAAAGAGTTTTAATGAACATAATTTTGATTTCTTAGCCGGTTTTGAATCTTATAATTATAAAATGTCAGATTTAAGTGGTTATAAACAAAAGATATTTCAGTCGAATGTTGCTGAGTTAAATAATGCAATTGTGTTGCCAAGCACATCTTCGTCAACGTCTTACTATAAGACAATGGGTGCTTTGGCACAAGTGAAATATGATTATAATTCTAAGTATTATGCCTCAGCATCTTTCAGACGTGACGGTTCTTCTTGTTTTGCTCCTGAAAATCGCTGGGGTAATTTTTGGTCTGTTGGTGGTGCCTGGGATATTAACAAGGAAAGTTTTATGGGTATTGATCAAATCAATTTATTGAAACTGAAAGTAAGTTACGGTGCTCAGGGTAACGATAAACTTTATTATGCAGGAACAACAACCATTAACTTATATCCTTATATTGATCAGTTTGATGTTTCTGAAAATAATGGTACGTTTGCTGCAGCGCGTTCGTACAAAGGCAATAAAGATATTACCTGGGAAACTTCATACAATTTCAATGCCGGTGTTGACTTTTCTATGTTCCATGAACGTTTGAACGGAACTATTGAAGGATTCTCACGTAAAACAGTTGATATGTTATATTATAAACCGTCTCCAGCTTCAGGTGGTTACACGGAGTCAGCTATGAATGTCGGATCGGTACGAAATGCTGGTTTTGAATTTGATTTGCATTACGATGTAATTAAACTAAGATCGTTAACCTGGAATGTTTATGCAAATGCGACTCTTCTTAAAAATAAAATTATTGCGTTAGATCCATCGCTTAAAGGTCAGTGGATTGACGGAAATTATATTTACAAAGAAGGTGAATCTATGTATAATTTTTATATTCGTAAATATGCAGGTGTAGATGCCACTAATGGTTCAGCACTTTGGTATAAAGATGTGAAAGATGCAAGTGGTAAGGTAACCGGTCAGGAAACTACAACCAGCTGGTCTTTGGCCACTCAATACGAAATGGGTGATATTCTACCGAAGGTATATGGTGGTTTTGGAACCTCTCTCGAAGCTTATGGTTTTGATGTGTCAGTAGCGTTTGCTTATCAATTGGGTGGTCGTGTCTACGACAGTTCTTATGCACGTTTAATGCACTCGGGTAATGCTTCAAATGCAGGACAAAACTGGAGTACGGATATTTTAAATGCGTGGACACCTGAAAATACAAATACTGACGTTCCCCGCGTAAATTCTTCAGATATTAATACAAATTCTGTTTCAGATAGATTTCTTGTAAGCTCAGATTATTTGAGTCTGCAGAATATCAACCTGGGTTATTCATTGCCTAGCAAGTTGTTGAAGAAAGTGAAAATAACCAAAGTGCGTATTTATGGGGTTGCCGACAATGTAGGGTTGATCTCTTTCCGTAAAGGTTTAGATCCTCGTCAAAGCTATACAACTTCAAATGCGTCTTTGTATACCCCTATTCGCTCTATATCGGGCGGTGTTAGTATAACTTTCTAAGAAATAGGTTTCACAATTATTATAAATAATTTTAAGATATATGAAAACAATAAATAAATTTCTATTCGTCATTCTGAGTGCTCTATTATTTGCGGGGTGTACAGATGACCTGAATACAGCTCCCGAAGGGGGAACCATGACAGCGGATCAAAAGAAAGCCGCTATTGAAAAAAATCCATCTTTGCTCGCAGCTGATGTTGCGGCTATGAATGCAAATATGATTGCATATTGTGGTGTTTTAGGTTCTGGCTATCATGACGATTTTGGTTATGCTTCCACCTGTTTAAAAATGGATTGCAATGGCTCAGATATGACTTGTGCAAATATTGGCTATAATTGGTTTCGTGCTAGTGCAAGCTATGAAGATAGGGTATATACCAGTACGAGTACAACTTATATGTGGAACTTATATTATAAGCTAATTGCTTCTGCAAATCTTGTTATTGGATCTGTTGATTTATCAACTACCAATGCAACCTTGAAGGGTTATCTTGGGCAGGCTCTCGCTATTCGAGCTTTTGACTATATGAACCTGGCTCAGACACATCAATTTACTTATTTGGGGCATGAAACTTTAGTTTGTGTTCCAATTGTAACTGAAAAAACGACTACTCAGGAAATTGTAAATAATCCGCGAGCTACTGTTGCTGAGGTGTATAAACTTATTATGAGTGATTTGAACACTTCAATATCTCTTTTGAAAGGTTTTACCCGTACCGATAAAGGCTATGTAAATCAGGCTGTAGCTTATGGATTACGTGCACGTGCCGATCTATTAATGGGGAAATATGCCGAAGCTGCAGTTGATGCTGATAGTGCGCTTGTTATTTCGGGCGCAACGCCATACACAAAAGCTATGGTCTCAGCTCCTGCTTTTTGGAATGCAGCTGATAATACGGTTATTTGGGCGAATATAATTACCGATAATAATGATATTGTTACATCGGGTATTGTAAATATGCCATCGCATTTGTGTTCGTTCTTTACCGATGGTTATGTAGGTGTAGGTGTTTGGAAGAAAATCAATCAACCACTTTTTGACAAAATATCTTCTACCGATGTTCGTAAAGGTTGGTGGTTAGATGCCAACAAGCAATCTCCACTTGTTGCAGATGCTTCGTTTGATGAATGGCGTAAGATCGCCAGTGCTGATGGTAGTTTTGGTGCTTATACGAATGTTAAATTTGGTGCTGATAACGACAACTTATCCAAGTTAGTTCCAGCTCAGGATTGGTTCTTGATGCGTGCAGAAGAAATGATTTTGATTAAAGCAGAAGGCTTAGCCATGAGCGGAAAACCCGGTGAGGCTAAAACTTATCTTGAAAGCTTTATCCAAACAAATCGCGATGCCAATTATGTTTGTCCAGCTTCTTCGGCTACAGGTATACAAGATGAGATTTGGTATCAACGTCGTGTTGAGCTTTGGGGAGAAGGATTCTCGTATTTTGATATTATGCGTCTTAAAAAACCGGTTACACGTGTTGAGAATGGTGTGAGTAGTTTTCCTGATGCACAGAAATTCAATATTGTTGCAGAGGCTCCTATTTTATTGTGGCGTATTCCGAAAGCAGAAATTGAAGCAAATGATGGTATTAGTGAAGAACAAAATAATCCAATTGCCGACACTCCTAAGCCATCGTTATAGAAAACCATATAATTTAAAAGATATTCATATGAAAAAGATAAATAAAATATTATTGGGGATTTTAGGAGTGTCTGTACTACTATTTTCTTCTTGTAGTGATAAGGAAGTTGTTCGGGAGTCATCTCCTCTACAAACAGGAACTCAGGCTTATTTCAGCACTACTAATGCAACATCGTATTCATTTCTTCCGACAGATTCACCTTTTTTCAATGTAGTTATTGGGCGAAATAATACTAAGGGTAAAGCTATTGTTAAGTATAAAGTTACGGATAGTGATAAAGTATTTGTTTTGGCTGATTCCGTTATTTTTAATGATGGGGTTGCACTTGACACAATTAAAGTTAATTTTGCTAAGATGGTCATCGGGACCACTTCAACTATTTCTTTGAAGATTGATACTCTTAGCACTACTGTTTATGGAGATGCTTCAATTAGTGTCACAGTTTTGAGAGATTACAAGTGGCTTGATGCAGGAGTAGCTCATATGACTTCAGGTTGGGCTGGAGGTGAGGCCAATATCTCTGTTCAACATGCTGATGCCACTAGTATTTATAGGTTAGTGAGTCCTTTCTATATTTTAGAACCGGCTTATTGTCCAAAACCTGGATATCATGTTCAGTTTATTTTAGATGCAAACTATAATGCAGCATCATTACCAATGTTTCAAGATATTGGTGAACCGGCTTCAACAGGAGGAACTTACTGGCTTTATTGGAATCCAGCAAAAACGTATTGTTCATTTACTAATGTTGGAAATTCATTTACGATTAAAGGTGCATGGGGAAAGGGTGTTAGTACAAGTGCTATAAGTTTAGTTACTTATGCTACTGAGTCTTTTGTTTGGACTAAAGGTTACCCGGGTACTAATTAAATTAACTAATTGAATTGTAATTGAAAAGGTTGCCTGACTATTTGGGCAACCTTTTTTTATATATTTGTTTAAATAATTTGGTTAATTAGAAAATAAATGTTTACTTTACAGTTTCAAACATTAACAAACACATTATAGTTATGAGAAAGTATTTTTTTCTGCTTTTAAGTCTGATTTCATTGACAGTATTTGCTGACAATGGAGGTTTTAAACATATTACTCTCGATAATGGCCTTACGGTTTATCTTTGGGAGGATAAGAATCAACCGGATGTGTCCGGGAGATTAGTTGTTCGTGCAGGTTCTATTGATGAGCCGTTGGAGTACACCGGTTTAGCCCATTATTTAGAGCATGTTTTATTTAAGGGGACTCAAAAAATTGGATCGTTAAACTGGGATAAAGAAAAACCACTTTATGAAGATATCATTAAGTTGTATGATGAGTTTTCTACTAGTACTGACCCTATTCTGCGTGATACCTTAGCAAAAAAGATTAATCGTAAGTCAATAGAGTCGGCTAAATACGCCCTTACCAGTGACTTTTCAAATCTGATTGAAGGCATGGGAGGTAAAGGATTAAATGCAGGTACCAGCTATGATCAAACTGTTTTTTATAATAACTTTCCATCTTTCCAATTGGAAAAATGGTTGGATGTGAATTCTGAGCGTCTTATTAACCCTGTGTTTCGTTCGTTTCAGGCAGAGTTGGAAAATGTGTTTGAGGAGTATAACATGTACCAGGATAGCCGAAACACACATGTTAGTAATTTTATGTTTGCCAACCTATACCCGGGCAATCCTTATGCGCGTGATGTAATAGGGAAACCGGAGCATTTAAAGAACCCCCGCTTGGGCAAACTGATAGAATTTTATCAGAAATGGTATGTTCCTGAAAATATGGCGTTGGTTTTGGTGGGTAATTTTGATTCAGAACAAGCAATTCCACTAATTAAAGCAAAGTTTGGTCGTTTAGAAAGTCGTAAAGTACCTGAGCGTGCCAGTTCACCTTCTGCCAACTTTGAAGGAAATCCAAAGTTTTCAGCTAAATTATCGTATTACCCGGAAGTAATTTGGGGTTATAAAGGGGTAAAAAAAGGCGATAAGGACGAACTACTTCTTGATATTTGTTCAAGTATTCTCTCTAATTCAATGAAAACCGGTTTGCTGGATAAACTGTCGCTGGATGGTGATGTTACCGGTGCTGAAGTGTATAATGATACACGAAGAACAGAAGGTCGTATTATCGTGATGGCAGTACCTTATTATGATATTAATCAACGAATATTTGAGTCCGACAAAACCACTGAGAAAATTATTATGGCCGAAGTGGATAAGTTAAAGAATGGGAATATTGAAGATTGGTTAATAAAATCGGTAAAAGATAATATGCTGCGTCAGCACGATTTAGTAATGGAAACTCCTGCTGCCAAGGTAGAGGTATTAACTGAACTCTTCTCGTATAACCTTCCGGAGTCTTATTTCCAGACCATGAATGACCGCATCAATGCAGTGACGAAAGAGGATATACAGCGTGCAGCTAAACAATATTTTTCGGGTAACCATGTAACTATTTCTATTGAAGAAGGTACACCCAAAAAGGATAAGCTTAAGAAACCTGAGATTAAGCCTATTGAGCAACCTAAAGGACAGAAAACTGAATATGCAAAATTAGTGCAGAAAATGCCTATTGGAAAAGTGACAGAAGAATACAATAACTTTGCTGATGTGAAATCGATGAAGTTATACGATGGTATTAACCTGTACTGTACAGAAAATAAGCAAAATGATATTTTTACGCTGACTATTAAATATGGTGTCGGAACGAAAAAGATGCCAAAACTCGAGTATGCAACCGCGTTGTTGAATTCGGCTGGAGTTCTACCTTCGAGCGATGCCCAGTCTGTTCGCCGTGAATTTAGCGAATTGAATACACAATGTAGCTATTCTGTAGATGACAGTTACTTCTATATCCATCTGATGGGAGATGAGAAAAATGTGGTAGAGGCCTGCAAATTAATGACCAGACAAATACTTATGCCTAAGTTGGATGACAAGCAACTTGACCGTGTAAAAGGTTCGGATATTCAAAGCCGGTTGTCGGTTGAGAAGAATGATGTTGGAGTTCTTTCTGCTGCTTTGTTTGATTATGCTTTGTATAAAGATAGTTCGTCGTATATCGACCGCTTGAAGCTGATGGATGTTTTCAATCTGAAAATAAGTGAGCTAACCGGAGAAATTATCCGTGCTACAGATTATGAGGCTGAAATTCATTATGTAGGAAAGAAAGATGCCAATGAAGTAGCTGAAATTCTTAAATCAAATCTGCCGTTAAAAGAGGGTGTTAAGACGAGTCAATCGCCTTATGTACAAGAAAGAATAACTTATAGTAAACCAACTATTCTTTTCTTACCTAACTCAGATGCGCAACAGGCTAAAATCTATTTTTATATAAACGGAAGTGATTATAACCCTGCCGACAAAGTAATGTATGATGCATTTTTCCAGTATTTTAGTGGTAGCTTCAATGGTCTGGTTATGAGTGAAATTCGTGAGAATAACTCAATGGCATATACAGCATACGGTGTAAATATTACACCTCCACTTCCCAATAAGAAAGCCTATTTTCTTGGCTATGTAGGTACTCAGGGTGATAAAGCGGCTGATGCAATTGATTTGTACATGAAGTTGTTGACCGACATGCCGGTATATCCTGATAGAATTGAAAATATCAAGACCTACTTACGACAATCAGCTCTTACTGATAAGCCTTCGTTCCGTAGTGAGAGTATGGTTTTCAATAGATGGAAACTGTTGGGCTATACAGAGGATCCTGCTAAGGTTAATATGCCCAAGGTTGATAATTTGACCTTTGATCAGATAGTTTCGTTTTATAATAAGGAGATAAAAGGGAAACCAATTACCATCGTTATTACAGGTGACCCCAAAACAATTAATTTAAAACAGATTCAAACAAATCAGGGTAAAGTGACCAAACTAAGTGCAAATACATTGTTTAGTGCCGAAAATTAAGTAGCACAAATACATAAAAAACAAGAAGAGAGGCTAAATCGGCCTCTCTTCTTGTTTTTTAAAATATCTCAGTTATTTCGTTCAGTTGTTTCACCATAAATGTACTGGCACTGCTTTTTGCATTGTCAGACTGAGGTCTAAACCATACCTGATCAATTCCTGCATTTTGGGCTCCTATAATGTCTGCTTCGTAGTTATCGCCAATCATAATTGTTTCCGCTGCTGTTGCTTTGTTTAGCTTTAAAGCATGTTCAAAAATGCGTTTGTCGGGCTTTAGTGCATTTGCTTCTTCTGATAGTACAACGTGTGTGAAATAACCTTCGAGACCAGCGCTTCTGAGTTTTTTGTATTGAACCTCAATAAATCCGTTGGAAACAATAGTTAGTGGATACCTGGGGTAAAGATATTCCAGCAACTCCCTGGCATAAGGTATCAGTTCAGTTCGTGTAGGAAGCATGTCGAGATACTCTTTGCCTATCTGTAAGGCCAGTTTGCTGTCGTTTACGCCAACTTGCATGAGTGGATAATGGAAACGCTCCAATGTTAGATAATCTTTCGTTACCTCGCCTTTTCCGTACAAATCCCATAGTTCATGATTTCGTTTGGCATATATGCTAAAATACTGCTCAAAGCTATCGAAATATTTATCTAGTCTTTTTTCAGCATAAAGTTCTTTGAGCGATGATTTTGCATTGGCATGAAAATCCCAAATGGTGTCGTCAAGATCAATAAAAACGTATTTGTACATAAAGTTTGTGTAGTAGAGTTTATATCGAATAAAATGTTATTAAAATAAGAATCAAATAAATAAGAGCAACCACTAAGACGCTAAGGACACAAAGAATTTTAATAAATAGGGTCTGCTGTAAAACTCACTGTAATTTCTTTTATAAAGGTGGCTATCCGCCCCAAACCCCGACTTACTTTTTGTCTTAACACAAAAAGTAAGCAAAAAAGTCAAGACTACACCCGCTTCGCTCGAAAAACTAGCGCTCGTGAAGCTGAAATCCCCAAACTCCTCCCTGCGGTCGTCAAACAGTGGGTATTTCCACGCTTCACTCACTTGTTTTTCGGCTCACCGGACGATGTCGGAAAAGCTAAACACGACCTTTTCCTCACTTTTAATAGCATTCTTCTACACGGAAAATGGATTAAATCATTAAAATGCATGCACTAACAATGCTATTATATTGTTATTTAAACAGTTTATGTTTTTAGCAACAGAAAATATCAGAAGTTTTAAACTTTGTGTCCTTAGTGGTAAGTCCTTTGTTTTCAATGCTACAATAACTTAATTTGAAAAAAGTCTTATTTATAACTTCAAATAATAATTCTTTGCTAGCTCAGTGAACTCAGGCGTATATTGATGACGAATATCACTTTCTATGGTCAATTCAGATTCAACTTTTGTAGTTGCAATGGCTGATAATTCAAGTAGTAAACGTTTAGCTGCTACATTTGGTTTTGGAAAAACGTACACTCTTTTTGAGCAATAAAGTCCTTTTTGTTCTGCATATTCCATACATTGCAGTCCTTCGTTTACAGGTAAAATCAAACAAATTCGTCCCTGTGGAGTCAGTAGACTGATTGCATTATCAATCAGTTCCTGGTGCGAAAGTGTGTCAGTATGTCGGGCTGAAGTTCTGCTTTCAGAAGGTGCTTTTAGTGAATTTACAAAGTAGGGTGGATTGGAAACAATTAGATCAAAGCGTTTTTCTGACTTGGCTGCTAATTTCTGCAATGATAGTTCCCTGACTTCGATCTTGTCGGTCCAGGGAGAGTTTTCAATATTGACTTTTGCTTGTAAAACAGCATCTGCATCAATATCTATTGCCATAATTTCTGAGTTACTTCGCTGTGCCAGCATAAGTGCAATTAAACCGGTTCCGGTTCCAATATCCAGTATTTTATGTGCAGCGGAAGTGTCGGTCCAGGCACCCAATAAAACGCCATCTATACCTACTTTCATGGCACATTTGTCGTGAAAAACACTGAACTGTTTGAAATTAAAATAGGGATTTGCCATATTTTATCTTCTGCTTGACCCGGATGATGATTCTGTTCGCACACTTGGCGACGGACTTGTAGTTGGTCTGCTTGAAGCCGGAGGACTTGCTTGCGACTGTGTACTCCGAATTGCCGGAGCTGCCGAAGGGCTCGATGATTGCTGATTAGTGGGTTGAGCACTTCTTCTGACAGCCTGAGGCTGCTGGCTTCCCTGTGTTGGCGAAGTTGTTGCTTTATAACTACTGCGAATATTCATATCGCCCGAAGGTACCCGTACAGTTGGACTTGATCGATATTCATTTGGACTACGAAAGCCGGATGGCGGTACTACCTGTTGAGCTCTGTTTACAGTTTGCGGGTCGTTCGTTGTACGTTCGTATCGCTTTGTTTGCAGGTGTCCATTTTGCTCTTCGGTAAGAATTTTTTGAATGTCAGCATTCTTATTCTTCATTCGTTCCACAGCCTCACTTCGCGTGTTGGATAGTTGTCGTTCACGGGCATAGCGGAGATTAATTTCGTAAACCTGCTTTACTTGTTCCGGTGTTAGGTTTAATTCTTGCTGAAGTCTCTCGGTTTGCTTCACAGCCTCCTGCTCCGGTGTTCGTTGTGGAGTAGATGCATTTTCCTGACCATATACCGGCAAAACCAAGCATATGATAAAAAGAATGAAGTAAAGTTGACGTTGAGTTTTCATAAATGGCTTAAAATAAAATCTTAATAGATTTTAATTGCCGCAATGACCATGCCAAAAACTAGATTAAAGCTAAAGAATTGTTCTTTTAGATGCTTTCTTAGTTAATTGATCTGTTAATTGAATGCGCTATACTAAACGGTTGCGCCCACAATTAAATGTTTTATATTCAATTTATTATGTGATGTGTTTGCTGGATTTCTTATTTGTTGAAATCCCTAAGTTTGATACTCGTCAATACTTTTTTTGTATGTAACGAAAAATCGCTGTTCATCATCCAACCATAGTAACCAAAATCTGTTTTAAGCACATCGGTTACTTTTTGTCCTTTGTATTTTCCAAAATTAATAATCTCTTCACCTTTCTCGTTGTAGATCATACGTCCGGCAAAGTCAACGTTATTATTTTGGGTAGTAAACTTAGACAAAAACTCGATGTCGTTTTTTAATTCAGGATATCTATCCAGTTGAGCCATAAGTACTTCGTATGTGGCTAATGTGTCGGCTTCAGCTCCGTGAGCTCCTACTAAATCTTTTTCGCAATAAAACTTGTAGGCTGCACCCAGTGTACGTTGCTCCATTTTATGGAATACTACCTGTACATCTACAAACTTACGTTTCGATAAATCAATATCCACTTCGGCACGTAATAGTTCTTCTGCCAACAACGGAATATCAAAACGGTTGGAGTTATATCCGGCCAAATCACAGCCCTCGATGTCGCGGGAAATTTCCTTTGCAACAGCTTTAAAGGTAGGACAATCAGCTACATCTGCATCGTAAATTCCATGAATTTCAGAAGCGCTGTTGGGAATTGGCATTTCGGGGTTGATCCGAATCGTTTTAGTTTCTTCTCTACCATTTGGCGAGACTTTATGGTACGATATTTCTACAATGCGGTCGGTTACAATGTTTGTTCCGGTAGTTTCCAAATCGAAGAAAACGATTGGGTTTTTTAAATTGAGTTTCATTTTAAAAGATTTCAGAGTCAAGAACCAAGATCAAAGACCTAAGCTACATGTACCCTAGTATATTATTATAAACATTAAAAAATTAAGGTCTAAAGACTTTCGACCTTAGACCTTGTAATATAGTTGAGAAAGAGCAAATCCAGTCTTGATTCTTGGTTCTTAGCTCTTGGTTCAAATTAATCGTTGAGCAACATTGGCATCAGCAACATCAGAATTTCCTCGTTGGCTTCGTTTTCAAAAGGCAAAATAAGACCGGCCCGCGAAGCATCCGACAATTCGAATACAATATCCGAAGCGTTGATATTTCCAAGGATCTCAATCAGGAATGAAGACTTAAACCCGATTTTAATTGGATCGCCTTCGAACTGGCAGTTGATAGTTTCTTCAGCTGAGATTGAGAAATCGATATCCTGAGCTGAAATATGAATCTGATTACCGCCAAATGCCAGTTTCACCAGGTTGCTTGCCTGATTGGCAAATACCGAAACACGTTTTAATGCGTTGAGTAATGTGGCGCGGTCGATAATGATTTTGAACGGATTTGTTTTTGGGATAACGCCGTTGTAGTTAGGGAAGCGGCCTTCCACTTGACGACAAATCATGGTGTAATTAGCCAGTTTGAAATGTGCATTCTTGCTATCGAAACGAATTTCCACTTCACCACTTTCTTTTGGCAAGATGTTTTTAAGCATCGTGGCCGGTTTCTTTGGTAAAATGAAGTTCACCGTTTCTTCGCCTTCAACAGAAGCCGATGTATGAGTTGTTTTGTAGCGAACCAATTTGTGAGCATCTGTTGCTACCAAAGTAAGGCTGTCGGCTGTAATATCGAAGAAAACCCCATTCATTACCGGACGTAATTCATCGTCAGCAGTACAGAAAAGTGTTTTTGAAATTCCG
>Ga0302215_10001818_pt1 | contig 14977 bp, 10 predicted proteins | sample II_Fen_N3_1_FD_194580 | JGI IMG/M metagenome (GOLD analysis project Ga0302215, IMG submission 194580) | Peat permafrost microbial communities from Stordalen Mire near Abisko, Sweden - II_Fen_N3_1 | ecosystem: Environmental > Terrestrial > Soil > Wetlands > Permafrost | place: Sweden: Abisko...
GTAAATTTGATTGATTCACCTGAAACATTTCAGCAACCTCAGAAATAGAATAGAAGAGCTTTTCCATAAAACAATGTAAAATAATTATTTAATGATTTTCAACCGTTGACCTGCACGTAGTTTTGAACCGTGGATATTGTTCCATTTTTTTAATTTTGAAACGGAAACCCCATTTTTGGCAGCAATTGCTCCAATAGTCTGACCTCTCTTTACCTTATAATATATCACCTTTCCATATCCTCCGGGAGTAATGGTGGTAGGAGCCTGTAGAATTTCTATTTCACTACGCCGGTTATTAATCAATTCATCGGCTTTGTATGAAACGACTTCGTTAAATTTATCAATAAAAGTATTGGCATAATTCAACGGTAGACAAAGTGAATAAGGTTTTATATCTCCCGGTATTAAATCACGTCGGTATTGAGGATTAAGTAGTCTTACTTCTTCGATAGGTAAATTTAATACTGCTGCAATCTGGCCAAGGTGAATTCGTTGATGAACCATGACGGTATCCGTCAGCGCAGGCATATTTACAATAGCAGGACACAGGTTATGTTCGGCTGCAAAGTTCAAGGTATAATTGGCAGCTATAAAAATCGGTACATATCCCCGGGTTTCTCTTGGAAGGTAAGGATAAATAGCCCAATAATCCCTTTTCCCTCCTGCCCTGCGGATGGCTTTATTCACATTCCCCGGACCACAATTGTAAGATGCAATTACTAAATTCCAGTCACCGTAAATTGAATACAAATCTTTCAGAAAATGAGCGGCTGCATTAGTCGCTTTTATAGGAGACAATCGCTCATCAACAAGGCTATTGATTTCCAACCCGTACATTCTTCCGGTTCCAATCATTAATTGCCACAATCCGGCAGCACCCATACGTGATACAATGGTGGTATTCAGGGCAGATTCGATAATGGACAAATACTTTAATTCGAATGGTAAATTATTCGCACCCAACACTTGTTCAAAAATAGGGAAATAATAACTGCTCATTCCCAACATATATTCCACCTGACGACGTTTGCGAACGGTGTATAAATCAATATAAGCTTTAACTGTAGGATTATAGGGCATCTCCATCAAACAGGGCATTTTTGACAGCCTCAATTTATAAACCGAATCAGACACCAGACCTAAATCGCTTGTTGATTTACAGTTTGAAGTATTTGCACGTTGAATCACCCATGACTGGAGCATATAGTCAAGTGTGCTATTAAATTCTGCCGGTATAGTTAATGTTGTGTCCATTATTGACTTTTCATCAACCACAACTTTCTTGTTTTGTGATAAACAAATTGTCGAACTAATAAACATTAAATATACAGCAGAAATTAGGACTTTAAAATTCATCTTTTAATGTGTTTTCTAGTAAAATCAAACTATTTTAAACTAATACAACATTGTAAACCAAGTGTATTGTTTACTCCATACTTATTTTCCATCAAAGCCGGTTGAACATGCATTGATAAATTAGGACTTATATCAAAGTCGTAGAGTTGTGCATCCACGTATGCATCTACAATTGTCAGGGCATAATAGGCAATCGATATGATGATACTTAAATCCCGGTATCGGCGGGAACCATCCTGGGCACTTTTTAGTTGCAGGGTATACCTGTCAAAACCACCCATAAGTTCGATAGTGGCTCCTTTCGGTAAAATCTGATAAAAACTTATTGCTGCCGTATTTTTTTTTACTATCGCCTGATAAGATTCATCCGAATTATACCTCAGGATATCAAAATAGGCATTTTTATACGACTGATAGCGTCCTGAATTCCAGGTAACGGCATAGGCACAACCTAAAAACCCGCCATACACGATGGGCAATTTCCAATACTTTTTATTCAGTATCTGTCCAAAACCCGGAATTATTGCACCCATCCACACTACTTTAAGCGGATCGGGTTTAAAGGCTTTTGGTTTCAAAGAATCAGGAACCAGCACAACCTCAACATTTTCGATTTTTTTATCATACAGCCTGGCAACGGTATCTTTTGGTAACTGATTTTTAATTGAATCTATCTGAGCCTGAACACCAGCCGACATCAGTAAAATTAAAAATACCAGTATGTATGAGTTTTTATTCACAAAATTTAGTTTTAAATTTTATCGAACAACTCCATAATGCTTGTTAATTCTTCATCGTTTGTAAAAGGAATGGAAATTTTCCCTTTGCCGGCAGGATTACAGGTTAATTCAACACGTGTTCCAAATACTTTGCTGAGCTGATTCTTCAGATCATCATATTCCTGAAGACTTTTAACAGGATTTGGTACTACAACCTTCACTTTAGTTTCAAAGCTACCCGTTTCCAGAAACAACCTGACCAATTCTTCTACTTTCCGGACAGTAAATTCATTCTGTACAATAGATTCGTATAAATGCAACTGAACGGCAGGATCATTAATTCCCAGGATAGCACGGGCATGTCCCATGTCAATCTTTTTGTTTTTAATGCCCATTTGAATTTCTGCAGGCAAACGGAGCAACCTCAGGTAATTGGCAATGGTAGCACGTTTCTTTCCGACACGCTCGCTTAATCTTTCCTGTGTCAGTTTATATTCTTCCATCAAACGGTAGAATGTCAGCGCAATTTCAATGGCATTCAAATCTTCACGTTGAATATTCTCAATCAATGCCATCTCAACAACCTGTTCATCAGCTGCTGTTCTTATATAAGCCGGGATTGTCCGCAATCCGACAAGTTTTGAAGCTCTGAACCTACGTTCACCGGCGATGATTAAATAGGTACCATCATCGTTTTTACGAAGTGTGATGGGTGAAATCACCCCTAATTCTCGAATCGAAGAAGCCAATTCTGTTAATGCATCTTCATCAAAATGACTACGTGGTTGATTCGGATTCGCAAAAATCTGATCCATCTCCACTTCACTGATTGATGATGAGCCGTTGGTGTTTATGTTGTCGGTATCTATTAAAGCACCTAAACCTCTGCCTAATCCAGTTATATTTTTTGCCATATGTATTTTACGAAAACGTAGCTTTTAAAAGATTATTTCTTATGAGACGAATTAATTGACATGAAAATGTTTTGCAATCAATTCTTTGGCTAAATCCATATAATTTGTCGATCCCTTAGACTCAGAATCGTACAACAATACGGGTTTACCGTGACTTGGAGCTTCACTCAAACGAACGTTACGGGTTATTACCGCTTCAAATACCATTCCCTGAAAGTGTTTCTTAACTTCTGCAAATACCTGGTTGGCTAAACGAAGGCGGTTATCATACATGGTGAGTAAGAATCCTTCAATTTCCAGACCGGGATTTAATTTACTTTTAATGATTTTAATCGTATTCAGCAATTTGCTGATGCCTTCGAGGGCAAAATATTCGCATTGTACGGGAATAATAACCGAATCGGCTGCTGTCAGGGCATTTACAGTAATTAATCCCAACGAAGGGGAACAATCAATTAATAAATAATCGTAGAGTGGTTTTAATGTCGAAAGCATGTTTTGCATCACACGTTCACGATTATCCATATTCAACATTTCTATCTCTGCTCCCACCAGATCAATGTGCGAAGGCAGAATAAACAGGTTTTCAACTTCGGTTGTATGAATAGCCTGTATCGGTGGCACATTATCAATCAGACATTCGTAAATTGTAAACTCTAATGAACGTATATCAATGCCCAGTCCGGATGACGCATTTGCCTGAGGGTCGGCATCTATTAACAAAACTTTTTTACCGAGCGAAGCTAACGAAGCAGCCAGATTAATCGCTGTTGTAGTTTTACCTACACCACCTTTCTGGTTTGCTAACGAGATTATTTTACCCATTTTGAAAATATTTAATTAGAAATTGAATCAATTTTTTTTATATTTTGATATCTGAATTAATTTCTCATCATTCATTACAACATTCAGCCACATAATACCACAATGTTCTGAATACCATAATCATTGATTTAAACAACAATTTTTAATACCGATTGGCAAAGATAATAAAATTAATCCACCCACTAAATAAGCATTTTCACTATCAAATAGAAATAAGCTTTTTTAAGGCTACTAAAATGGAAAGTCTAAAATATGTCTAAACTGTAATTTTCGAACTTCCAGGATGTCCTGATTTCTTAATTATTAATAAATATATAATTTCAACCAACCTTATGGCATTTATACACGAAATTGAAATTCAGGTCTGTCGAAAATGATTATCTTTGCAACAGTTAACTTTTTAAAACCTCGAAAGCCACTTTTGTGGTTTGTCCGGTAGCATTCAGAATAAAATGTATATTTACATACTAATTTAATCATGAAAACAGCCCATTTAAAATGGCATTTATTGTTTGGATTATGCATGCTTATGCCACTCATTCAGGCTCAGGACACTCTGTATATATATAAAGCGGGCCTGGTAGTTTATAAAAGCGAGGTGAGCAACGTTGACAGCATTACATTTTCAAATAAAACGAATCCGGGAGTTTCACCCTACTCAGCTTTTTTTGATATCAACTCGATTCCACAAATCACGTTGGAAATAACTACTTCGGAATGGAATAACCTGTTAGTTTATTTCGATCAGAATCCGGATAATCAGGAATATATAAAAAGCAATTTTACTTTTCTAAAAGATGGCAAATCTGTATCAATACCGAATACAGGAATCAGAATTCGTGGCAATACCAGTCGCAGGAGACCAGAAGGAACAACAGGACAGTCACATAACCCAATTAACACACCCTGGCATCATGCCAGCTTTGCGTTGAATTTTAAAAAATATTTAAAATCTCAAACCATGTCCGGGTTAGACAAAATCAATTTGAAATGGTTTAAAGATGACCCCACCTATGTTCGTGAACTTTATTGTTATGATCTTTTTGAACTGTTTGGAGTATGGACTGCACCACAATCCAAATACTGCCGCCTGAGTATAAAAATAAAAGAAGATCCGGATACTGTGTATTATGGAATTTATGAAATCGTTGAAGCGATTGATAAACAATATCTAGAGAACAGACCAGGAAAATATGCTGATAGTCAGGGTAATTTATGGAAATCCAATTGGGGTGCCGACTTTAAAAAAGCGGACAAATCACTCATGGGAATTGAAAATATCACACTGACTTCAACTTATACTCCTGTTTACGATTTAAAGACCAATGATGCTGCATTAGAAACCGCAAAAACACAGTTAGTGGATTTTATTACTAATTTGAATTTCAAAACAGGGGATGATTTTAAGAACTGGGTAAGTGTAAAAATGGACATCCCACTTTTTTTGAAAACCTATGCAGTAAATGTGGTTTGTGGAATGTGGGATGATTACTGGTGCAATAAAAATAACTTTTACTTTTATTTCGATTCGGCAGGCAAATTTTATTTTATTCCTTACGACTATGATAATACGCTTGGCACCTCCTCAATTCTTACAAACTCAGGGACTCAGGATCTGCTTAACTGGGGTGACAATACAAATCCGCTGGTAAAAAAGATTATTGCCATTCCTGAATACAAGGTTCTCTATATTGGTTATATTAAAGAATTGTGCAGTAGTAATAACAATTTTTTTTATGTGGATAAAAGCATTTCCCGGATCAACAACTGGCAAAACAAGATCAGGAACTATGTGAATAACGGAACCAAAGAAGATACTGAAATATTGGATAAACCTGCTTATTGGGGAAATTGCAGCTTCTATCGGATTCTGGATAATAACAACAATTATTTTAAAATCAGAGCGGCTAATATTCCAAACTGACAGAGTACTCCCGGAATTTATACGGGCCTTGTTTTATTTATTACTTTGTTTACTGATATGTATGTTTTCAGAGCAGACATCTTTTTTAATTCTTAGATTATTTTTTAAACTTATATTGTCGATATGAAAATTCGAATTTCTCAACATCTCCTGTTTTTCTTTACCCTTTTAGTCTTGGCTTTTGTTTCATTTTTCTTTTTTTTTCGCTTTGATTTAACGACCGATAAACGATACAGCCTATCCGAACAGTCTAAATCTTTAATGAACAACACAGATGCACCTTTAAAAGTAAAAGTCTATCTGGATGGTGATTTAAATCCCGGATTTATGCGCCTGAAAAAATCAACGGCCGAATTACTAGACGAATTATCCGTTTATTCAGGTAAAAATATAGAGATCACCTTTGAGAACCCTTCATTGGCCGACTCTCCCGAACAAAGAGAAAAAAAATATGCCGAACTTCAGTCGCGGGGTTTATTACCAACTGCCGTTTACGAAAGAGACAAAGAAGGTAAATCCATTCAGAAAGTGATCTTCCCCTGGGTAGAGATGACTTATAAGGGTAAGAACGTACAAATTTGCCTTCTCAAGAATATTTTAGGGAATTCAGGCGAAGAAAATTTGAATATCTCTATCGAGAATCTTGAATTTGAGATCACTGATGGCATTCGTCGACTGGTAAACAGGGATGTCTCAAAAATCGCATTTATTGAAGGACATGGCGAACTCACTGAATCGGAAACGTATGATATCAGTAAATCATTGAGTAAGTATTTTCAAATTGACAGAGGGACTATAGCTACCAATGCCACCATTCTGGATAATTACAAAGTTATCATTATTGCCAAACCGACGAAGCCTTTCAGCGAATCCGATAAATTCGTGATCGACCAGTACATAATGCATGGAGGAAGAGTATTGTGGCTAATCGATGGAGTACGGGTATCCAAAGAGAATCTAACCACCACTGGACTATCACCGGCAATAGAACTCGACCTGAATCTAAATGATCAGCTGTTCCGGTATGGTGTACGTATTAACCCGGTACTTTTGCAGGATGTTCAATGCGCTTCAGTTCCTGTAAATATTGCTCCATCCGGTGCGGCCCCACAGTTTGAACCATCTCCCTGGTATTTAGCTCCCCTTCTACTGACATCGCCCGAACATCCGGTCACCCGGAATATTACGGAAATACGTTCCGAATTTTGTTCAGGGATTGATCTTGTCGGAGATAACAAGTCGGTAAATAAACAACTGCTTTTAGCCACTTCCGATAATACGCACATTATTGGAGTCCCGACTACGATTGATGTCAGCCAAAAGATAAAACCCGGTGACAAAGCCTATTTTAATCTGGGATATGTACCCGTGGCAGTAGCTTTGGAAGGTGTATTTGAATCGGATTTTGCGAACAGGATGACACCAAAAGGACTGACTAACACATCACCTACCCTGAAACAGAGTCTTAAAACCCGCCAGATTATTGTAGCCGACGGAGACATCATCCGGAATGAAGTTTCTTCAAATGACAGTGTTTCAATTCCACTTGGATACGACCGGTACATGAATCAACAATTCGGGAACAGGGATTTCATCCAGAATGCTGTCCTTTATCTGGCTGATAATGATGGTTGGATGCAATTGCGTTCGCGGACTTTGAAATTAAGATTGTTGAATAAAAAAATTACAAATGAAGATAAGCTGACCTGGCAATTAATAAATGTTCTGTTTCCACTAGGGTGTTTATTATTTTTTGGAATCGGATATCAGGTCATTCGTAAAAGAAAATACACCCGGAAATAATTGTTGCGAAATGTTGGGGTGTCATGCCGCATTGCGCAAGGAACAGGTAATTTTAGTTATAAAAGATCAAAACTTCTTTGAAGATAATGAATAAAATTCACTGTTGAATAACTCCTTTTTTATTAAACCCTGCACTTCAAATCTGCACCAGGGTGATTTCCACTATATTTAATAATATCCATAGTTTTTCATGTATCTTTTATTGTTGTAGCCTCATGGTAACAGCATTTTTCGTGTGATTTATCCAGTCATATCTCCATTTAATAAAAAATCATTTCCGAATGCAGGTATGTTTTACGTATCACTTCTAAACTGATCCGAAACGATTCTGTCTGAACATTATCAACCATAAAATGTTATTTGATGAGAATAAAAAACGATAAAGATTAATTGTATGTATTTGTATTTTAAAATAAGTAACAATTATTCTTAATTATTTAATATTCAACAATTAAATTTTATTTTTCATAGTTTTGAGCCTCACAGATCGCAACATGAATAATTCATTTTTTCCACTGTAAGCGGATCGATTTATCAATGCAAGCGAACTGTATGGTGTTAGGTTGAATAGATGCATGGATTGTTATTCATACCGGATAATAATCCTGTTCAATTACTTCTATAATACGGATAACGGTATTACCAACAAACAAGGTTTTTTGATGTAAATTAGAATGTTACTCTCAATGAATCGGGTATTAAACAGGTAAACAGGCATTGTTAATTTGCATTATGCATATGTACCTGATGAATTGTTGATTTTTGTCTTTCAAAACGAAAACGGAAAAACCCCGAAAATCCTAAAGCGAGTAGGGAGCGTATGCCGAAAAGCTTCAGAGTAGGCAATAAAAAACAGTATGAAAAAAGCGATTACACTTTCAATTATATTGAACATGACATTTTTCGTAAATGCACAGTTGCTAAACAATTCTGGTATTTTCACTGTAAAAAACAATCCGGCTCATTTAATAACAAATACAGATAATAACGGAAAACAAAAGAATTTATTAAATAAACTTCAGAAAGCAACTACTCATGTCAATTTCTCTTCTGAAAACTCCAGGCTATACTCGTCATTTGTTTCAAATTTTAAAACAGCTGAAACAAAAGTCAATTCAATTGGCCATGCATTATTAGATAGTATCGTTACTAAAAACATTTCCGGTATAAATACTAAGAAAGATGCTTTTTATTATGATAAAAACGGGAACGATACAACATTTCTTACATATGATTGGGATACAGCAACCTCAAAATGGGTAACAAGTTCTAAAGAGAAATGGGTTAAAGACAACAATGGATTGATACTTTCATTTGAAAGTTATATCTGGGCTGGTATGTATTTATTGGGTATAAGCAAATACGAAAACACGTACAACACCAACAATGATGTACTTACTAATACTGAATATACCTGGGATTTTCTATCCAGTACTTGGAAGTACTCCTCAAAATACGAAAACACGTACAACTCCAACAAAGATGTACTTACTAAAACTGAATATACCTGGGATATTATAACCAGTACTTGGAAATACTCATCAAAATCCGAAAACACGTATGATGCCAATAACAATTTAATCACTACCATTGATTATACCCGCGACAATACTTTAAATATCTGGAATCAACTTACAAAGTCTACATTTAATTATGATTTAAATAATAAACTGATTTCAGAAATAGATTACAATTTGGATAATACATTAGTGAACTGGGTTTATAATATAAAGGATGAACATTCATACGATACAAATGGGAATGATACACTTATAGTAGGGTATAAATGGAATACCGGAACTACAGTTTGGGATATTAATAATAAAACAAGATTTATTTACGATAGCAATAATCTTTCGACACGGATTGAAAATTGGGATTGGAATAGCGGAACCAATACCTGGACAGAAACCGGAAAAATAGAATATGCATATAACAGTAATAAACTATATACAATGGTTGCCATATATTCTTTGAATAGTGAGACTTCGATCTTGGAAGGGATTCTTAAAACAGAATCTATCTACGATGGCAACAACTATAAAACCACCGAAAATAAATATGAATGGAATAAAGGTACCAGTTCATGGGATAAGAGTGAAATTTCAACTTACTATTATTCGTTAAATTCGACTAGTAACCCATCATTATTTGGAACAGACCTGGTAATTTATCCAAATCCTGTATCAAATGAATTACAAATTAGCGGGTCAAATGTAAATTCCAATATTTCGATACTGGATATTTCCGGTAAAACTATTTTAACTCAAAAGAACGTTGGAAAAACTATTGATGTATCGTCTCTGAAAGAAGGAATTTACTTTCTGCAATTAACAAATAGTACCGGTACAGCAAACTATAAGTTTATAAAAATTCACTCCAGATAAATTCAATACAACCTGAATCTTGTTTGTCACAGTTCAAATAAATTTTTAATGTGATTATAAGTATTGATATATCAGGCCCTTCTAAATTTGATAGATTTAGAAGGGCTTTTATTTATTACGATGGTATTGTATCAAATTTATACAGGAGATATTAATTTCATAAACATTTATATATCTGACAGATACTTTAAATTGACATTCTAAAAATGAACTGGCTCCAGCAATTAGAGTTAATGTAATATCTATCAGGAACATGATGAGCATACAATTATGTTAGTTATTTAATGCAATCCATATGATTTATTTTAGGATCAGGATTACATAACTCTTTATCAGGTACTTTTTTATTCGGCACATGTCATGTGAGTTCCCTCCTGCAAACCTGAGTGAGCAGTTGAATCGGGTCTAACAATACCCGGATCCATTGGTTCTTCAGATCATATTTACCCGAGTGGAGCAAACAATAACCTATCAGGCTTGTTTTATATGTAAAGACATTAAAAAATAAAACAAATTACAGATGGCAAAACTAATTTTAATCCGTCACGGACAATCCGTATGGAACAAGAAGAATGTATTTACAGGGTGGGTGGATGTACCGCTTTCGCAGGAAGGAATTGCCGAAGCAATTCATGCCGGCGAAGAAATAGCGGATATTGAGTTTGATGTAATTTTTACCTCGGTGCAAATCCGGGCGATCGAAACCGCCATGATTGCCCTGGCAGGGAATAAAAGTGAAAAGACACCGGTAGTAATTCATTCCGAAGGTAAAATGGGTGAATGGACTACTATTTACAACGACACCATGAACAAAAACATCATTCCGGTATACCGCGACTGGCATTTGAATGAACGCTACTACGGCGAGCTTCAGGGAAAGAACAAGGCCGAAACCGCAGCCATATACGGAGATGACCAGGTTCACTTATGGAGACGTAGTTACGACATTGCTCCTCCGGGGGGTGAATGTCTCAAAGATACTGCCGAACGGACCATTCCTTTTTTCAAAGAAATCATACTCACTCAACTCCAGGCCGGTAAAAACGTAATGGTTTCGGCTCACGGCAACAGCCTGCGGTCGATAGTCATGTTTATTGATAGCCTCTCGCAGGAAGAAGTGCTAAAATTGGAAATTCCAACCGGTGTTCCGCTGTATTATGAATTTAACAACAACAAATTAGTCAAAGCATCTAAATAATCATTCAATAAATCAGTTGTCCGGTGTTAACCGGATTGTTTATTGAACAGACAAAAAAATCTGTACCATAGACCGGTACAGATTTTTTTATATTCTTATATTGAGGAAGTCCGGTGACAGGCAGAAACGTATTTTGATCTTCACAGGCCGGGATTTATTGTTTTGGAGTACACCCACAGGTATCAGGATCTTTTGAGCCGCAGGCTGATGGATCCTTTGGAACTAACTTCAGATTCTTTGTGATTTCCTTTTTAATATCGCAACCGTTACAATCTCCACAGGCTGATGCTTCTTTCTTACGAATGTTTTTCAGAATTGCATATATGGAGTAAGCAATGGCTAAAACGATGATGGTATAAACGATAATATTTTGTATCATATGTCCTGCCTTCTAAAAGAATACCATAATAGTATTCCTGATTAAAATTTCTTGTTGTTTAACAATAAAAATCTTTCAAATCGAAAATTATTCTTCTGCACACCTTTTGGTAATATCAAAACAGACTTCCGATCTGAAAGGTAATAAATGTCACCAACCAGGCGATCCCCGTTGTATAGACCATTGTAAATACCGCCCAGCCCCAGCTCGATTCCTTTTTAATGGCAGCAATAACAGCCACACAGGGGAAATAAATCAGGATAAAGAGCATAAAACAAAAGCTAACCAGGGGAGTGAAAACTTTTTGACCTTTCAGTACACCAGTGTTGTGCGTTTGTGCTTTCAGTTTTTCCTTCAGTGCACCTGATTTAACATCGGCTTTTTCGTCCGCCTGGTAAAGAATCCCCATGGTACTCACCACGATTTCCTTTGCCGCAAGACCGGTAATAATGCTGACACCCATTTTCCAGTCAAATCCCAACGGTTTAATAGCCGGTTCAATTGCATGGCCCAACTGGCCGATATACGTCTTTTCCTGCCGTTCTGACTCTTTGTCTATCTCCAGGGTACGAACTCCGGTCTGTCTGTCTTTGGCATTCAACAGAACGTTCGACTGTACATTTTGAATCTGAGTCTCGTAATTTGTACTGTAGGTAATGTGTCGTGGAAAGTATCCCAATGCCCAGATCAAAATAGAAGCCAATAAAATGACATTTCCCATTTTTTTCAGATACTGTTGACCTTTATGCCACATGTGCAGACTTGTGTTTTTTATTGTCGGAATGCGGTAAGGTGGTAATTCCATTACAAAAGGCACTTCTTTTTTTGAAAAGACGACCCTTTTCATGATCAATGCAGTAAATACAGCCAGCAGAATACCAATCAGGTAAATCGAGAATAACACCAACCCCTGGTTCTGTGGGAAGATGGCGGAGATCAACAGGACATATACAGGAAGCCGTGCACTGCACGACATAAATGGAGTAATGATCATTGTCAGTATCCTGTCTTTTTTATTATCCAGCGTGCGGGTAGCCATGATAGCCGGCACATTGCAACCAAATCCCATAACCAACGGAATGAATGATTTTCCATGCAGACCGATTTTATGCATCAGTTTATCCATGATAAACGATGCGCGCGCCATATAGCCTGTATCTTCCATCAACGAAATAAAGAAAAACAAGATCATAATATTGGGAAGGAAAATAATGACACCTCCTACCCCACCAATAATCCCGTCGACCACCAGATCACGCAACGCTCCAACCGGCATTACGCTTTGAAGCCAATCACCCAGCAGACCCACACCTGAATCAATCCAGTGCATCGGGTAGCTTCCCAGAGTAAAGGTAGCCTGAAACATCAACCACATTAGGAACAGGAATACCGGAAAGCCCCAGAATTTATGTGTCAACAGATCATCCAATTGCCGTTTAATGACATATCTGTCTTTCTTGGGTTCAATGTATGTTTCTTTTAACGCTCCGTCGATAAAACCATACTTGGCATCCGTTATAATAGTCTCCGAACGTTCATCATATTCTTTTTCAAGACGTCCAATGGCTTTTTGAGTGACTGTTTTTATTTGTTCGTAGTTACCGTACTTTTCTAATTCTGCCAATGTTGATTTATCGGTCTCAAGTAATTTTACGGCAACATACCTTGATGATAATTTATCGGTAATCTTTGGATTTTTCCAGATCTCATCCTGAATTTGTTTTATAGCAACCTCAATAAACGACCCGTAATTTATATGGATATGACGTACCGAAGGATCACGATCTTCGTAAACGTCAATGAGTTTTGTGAAAAGTTCTTCAATGCCCGAACCCTTTGAAGCGATAGTAGGAATAATCGGAATCCCCATCATTTCACCCAACGCATTATAATCGAATTTTACTCCTTTTTTCTCAAGTTCGTCATACATATTCAAGGCAATGACCACCTTTATATTCATATCAATCAGCTGCGTGGTAAGAAACAAATTACGTTTCAGGTTCGACGAATCAACAACATTGATTACGATATCAGGCATCTTTTCCATGATATGCGTACGAACGTATAATTCTTCGGGGGAATATTCCGTTATTGAATAGGTACCGGGTAAATCAACGATTTTAAAAGTATACCCCTCTTTTTTCAGGATGGCTTCTTTGGCATCAACCGTCACCCCACTGTAATTTCCAACCCTTTCGTGTGAACCGGATGCATAATTAAACAGGGTTGTTTTACCACAGTTCGGATTACCTACCAGGGCAACATTGATTACTTTTCCTTTTTCAAGAGCCGAAACCTTGAGTGTATCTTCATCGATCGTTCCTTCAAATTTAATTTCAGATAAACCGGCTGCTTCTTCTACAGAAACAACCTCAACGAGTTCTGCTTCACTTCTTCTCAATGAAACTTTATACCCCATAATTTCGTACTCAACAGGATCCTGTAATGGGGCATTTTTTATTACTATTACCTTTTCACCTTTCACAAAACCCATTTCGGTAATCCGTTTACGAAAAGCTCCATGGCCGAGTACCTTGGTGATAATGGCTTCATCGCCCGTATTAATATCAGAAAGATATGTATTATTTGTTATCATTTAATCTACTAATTATACAAATTACTGCTAACTATTCAAATTTTAATCAGTTACTAATGTTTGATAATGTATTTAGAAATCTACTCCAAACCTTAAAAATCCTACTAAATCATTTTTAAGTTTGACTTCTGTACCGGCAGGATTGATGATGTATTGAATATCCGGTCTTACATATATATTTTTATTTATCTCTAACTTATAGGTTACTTCAATTGCTGTTTCACTGCCTACAGGGCTGTTCTGAATTCCTGCATAAGCAATGGCAATGCCAAACTGATCATTCTTACGGGTTTCAATTAACCCTTTGCAATTTAATCCCACACTAAAATACCGGTTGTTTTTATTCATTTTCTTTGGACAGAGTCCGATTTGTGAGAAAACATACAATTTGTCACTGATCTGTTGATCGCCTACAAAATAAAAACCTCCGTTTTTTTGTTCCAATGCTATCGTATCATTATGTTGATGGTAGTAAACACCAAATTTATAATTGCCCGTTCTTCCCCGTAGCAGACTCTTTTTGACCTGTAATTCCGTTACAGCAAGATAACCCTGGTTCTTACTCAGTTTCCATTCGGTATTATAGGGATTTGTCTCGAAATCATCCGGAGTACCATCAAAAACAGCTGCCTCCCATAAAAAGGTATCGGAGATATTCCATTTTACATTTAGCCCAAGTGCAGTAAGCGGAAAAATGGGTGGTGCAACATTATCAGCTATACTGGAGTGAATTCCAAAAGAACTGTTTGTAAACATTGCCCCATCTTCATTTACTGCAAAATCGGCATTTAAATCCTGCAACCCGACAGTTAATTCAAATTTTCCCAGATTTTGTTTATACCAAAGTTCATAAAGAAAACTCAGGTTGCCTGCTTC
>Ga0302215_10001819_pt1 | contig 14975 bp, 6 predicted proteins | sample II_Fen_N3_1_FD_194580 | JGI IMG/M metagenome (GOLD analysis project Ga0302215, IMG submission 194580) | Peat permafrost microbial communities from Stordalen Mire near Abisko, Sweden - II_Fen_N3_1 | ecosystem: Environmental > Terrestrial > Soil > Wetlands > Permafrost | place: Sweden: Abisko...
GTAGTTTTGAAAGATGATGGAGGGATTGCCAACGGAGGAGTGGATACCTATACTACCCAGACCTTTACCATTACGGTCAATCCGGTAAATGATGCCCCGGGTTTTGTCAAGGGTGCAGACCAGACGGTGAATGAAGATGCAGGAGCACAAACTATAGTCACCTGGGCAACTGCACTCTCAACCGGACCTGTAAATGAAAGTACTCAGACGCTCTGTTTTGAACTTACAAATACCAATAATGCACTTTTCTCTGTTCAGCCTTCCATCGATCCAACCGGTAAACTGACCTATACCCCTGCCCCAAATGAAAATGGTTCAGCGATTGTATCGGTAGTATTGAAAGATGATGGAGGGATTGCTAACGGAGGAGTGGATACCTATACTAACCAGACCTTTACCATTACGGTTAATCCGGTGAATGATGCCCCTGGTTTTGTCAAGGGTGCAGACCTTATTATCAACGAGGATGCAGGAGCACAAACTATAGATACTTGGGCGACATCCCTTTCAACGGGACCTTTAAATGAAAGTACCCAGAAGCTCAGTTTTGAACTTACAAATACCAATAATGCACTGTTCTCTGTTCAGCCTTCCATCGATCCAACCGGTAAACTGACCTATACCCCTGCCCCAAATGAAAATGGTTCAGCGATTGTATCGGTCGTATTGAAAGATGATGGAGGTACTGCCAACGAAGGAGTGGATACCTATGCCACACAAACCTTTACCATTACGATCAATCCGGTGAATGATGCCCCGGGTTTTATCAAGGGTGCAGACCTTATTATCAATGAGGATGCAGGAGCACAAACTATAGATACTTGGGCGACATCCCTTTCAACGGGACCATTAAATGAAAGTACCCAGACGCTTAGTTTTGAACTTACAAATACCAATAATGCACTATTCTCTGTTCAGCCTTCCATCGATCCAACCGGTAAACTGACCTATACCCCTGCCCCAAATGCAAATGGTTCAGCTATTGTGTCCGTTGTATTGAAAGATGATGGTGGCACTGCCAATGGAGGAGTGGATACCTATACCACACAAACCTTTACCATTACGGTCAATCCGGTAAATGATGCCCCTGTAGCAACAGCTTTACCTGTCACAACACCGGAAGACACACCGGTAAACGGATTGGTGACTGCAACTGATATGGATGGTGACAGCCTGAATTATACTAAAACTACAGATCCGGTTCATGGAATAGTGGTTGTTAATACGGACGGAACGTACACCTATACACCGGATACACATTATATAGGAATCGACAGTTTTATTGTAACAGTAAACGATGGAAAAGGTGGAACTGATACATCAACAGTCAATGTGACGGTTACATGGATTAATGACAAGCCAAAAGCAGTAGATAAAAATGAATTGATCAGAGAGAATACACCTTTAATTGGAAACTTAGCCGTTTATGACACTCCAAGTAGGGATGGTGGTAATGTCTGGTCTTTAACAACTAATCCGGGTAAGGGAACAGTAACAGTAAATTATGATGGCACATATTGTTATATTCCAAATTTAAAATATGCCGGAAATGACAGTTTTAAATACAAGATTCAGGATAATAATGCAGATACCTCAATCGCAACCGTTACAGTTTCAGTATTACCTATACCGGAAGTATTAAAAAAATCAAGCAACCCAATCAGACGAAACGATGGTAAATTCAGTTGGTTTTATACTATTAAATTGATTAATGATACAAATCATAAAATTGACTCAATACAAGTGGTTGATAATCTTGATGAAGTATTTATGCCAAAAGGGTGTACTTACGAAATTACAGGAAAAGCAGCTTCAGGAAAACTAATTGCGAATGGTTTATATAATGGTTCAAGTATTGCAAACCTTTTAGTAGATGGAGGATCATTAGAAATCAACGGTAGTGACTCGATAGTAATTGAAGTACTTGTGGATACACATAGTCAGAAAGATATTGTAAAGGTTTTTAATCAGGCTGACTTTTCCGGTAAGGACAATTTAGGACGTTTCAATATTAAATCAGATGGTGATATTTCGACTATGGTTTCAGAACCAACAGAAACAGATATTCCATTAGTAGATCTCTTTATTCCGGATGGTTTCTCACCTAATGGTGATGGCATTAACGACAACTTTGAAATAACTCATCCTATATCCTTAAAAATAGAATTTGAAGTCTATAACCGTTGGGGTAATTTAGTCTATAAAAGTTCTGATTATCAAAACAACTGGGATGGCAGGGGAATCGGTAATTTATTTGGACAAGAGCTTCCTGCTGGAACTTATTATTGTTTGTGTAAAGCTATCAATATTTTAACCGGGGAAATTGTAAGTAACGGGGTTAAATACATCACGTTACGGCGTTAATCTAAAATATGAATTACAATCTGTCATAACGGGAGAATAATCCTGTGACAGGTAAAATAAAATAGATCTAATTATGAATTAAATGTTAAAAGACTCCTGACAAACAAATTTGACAAGCATATGAAACGCAAGGTCCAAATACAAAATATTATTTACAAACTGTTCGTTAAACAAGTTCTTTCGAATATTAAATTAATATTCATACTTGGTTTTTTCTTAATGGCAGGTACGACTTTAAAAGCTCAACAAGAGCCTATGTATTCTCAATATCAGTTTAATTTATTACAAATTAATCCTGCGTATGCCGGGAATAGGGCAGTTAACAATTTTACTACATTATTTAGAAAGCAATGGGTAGGAATTGAAAATGCACCTACAACCTGTTCTTTGTCCTGGGATCGACGTCAGGATGGAAGCAATGTTGGTTATGGATTACAAATTTATCACGATCAATTAGGCATTGAAGCTACCTCTGGTTTTCAGGCATTTTATTCATTTCGTATTGCTTTCAGAGAATCCTTTTTATCTTTTGGACTGAGCGGAGGAATGTTAAACTATCGTGCATTATTCTCTTCTGTAACCACTACGGTCGGAGGTGACCCTGTATTTCAGGAGAATGTGAATAGTTGGTTACCAACAATAGGTATAGGCGTATTGTATGCAACTAATAACTGGTATGCAGCTCTTTCAATACCGGCATTATTACAAACAAAAATTAATTCAATTCAGACAAAAGTAGTAACAAGTGCTGATAATCATTATTTCCTGACAGGAGGTTATATTTTTGAAGTATCGGATGTACTCAAATTGAAACCTTCTGTTTTACTCAAAGCAGTAAAAGCAGCACCTATTCAATGTGATTTTAATTTGAATGCATGGATTCAAGATGTTGTTGGGTTAGGAGTAAGCTATCGGACCGGTGATGCTTTAATAGGAATGTTCGAACTTCAGGTTTCGCCTGAAATCAGGTTTGGATATGCCTTTGATTATACAATTTCAAATCTTCAACGTTACAATAAAGGTACTCATGAATTAATGCTGAGGTATGAATTTAATAACAAAAAAAGTAATCGTATTTTATCTCCACGATATTATTAGTTCTCTAATTTCAGGTTTATTGACTTAAAACAACTTTAAAGAAATGAAACATTCATACATAATTAAGATTATTTTAGCACTGCTTTTGTCTGTTTTTACGATAAATCAAGAAGTGCTGAAAGCTGAGCTGAATTCAGAGAATAAGTCTGATAATAACAACAATTTAACGTTAAAGAAAGCAACTTTTGCTTACCAGAATTTCGATTTTTCAATCGCTGCCGTTTATTATGAAGATTTCATGAAAAATCATTCGAATATTTCGAATGAAGTATTATCAAAATTAGCCGATTGTTATTGGCAAATGAGAGCATATAGAGATGCTCTAAGGGTTTATAACCTTTTATATCGCACAGAAAATCAGGAGGTAAGTATGCAGGATAAAATCAGGATTAGTGAGTTATATGCTCGTATCGGCCAATATACAAGTGCATCAAATTGGTTAAACGGAGTTGCTGGTTATTCTTTGAAAGCTAAAATATATAATGAAAAAGAGAGTCTGGATGCAATGAAAAAAGATTCTCTGAACTGGAAACTGGGATTTTTAAATATCAATACTTCTTATAGGGAGTTCTCACCTTTTGTAGCAAATAGCACCTTGTTTTTCAGCAGCAATAAGCAACTCACTACCCGTACAAAAGCATTCGGATGGGACGGTGACAATTTTGTTCGATTGTGGCAAATTCCTTTAAAGGATGTATATAACATCCCTCAAAATAGAGGTAAAGAAACCATCATAGTTGATAAAGTTAAGTATAAAAAATCAAATAACCTGGCTGGAATTTACGAATGTAGTGATACAAAACCGATGAAATCAGCTTTCGGTCTATTAATTAATGATCAATATTTAAATGGTGCGTCAAATTCAATTGGCAACATCGTAAGAGGATTCGAAAAAATATCAGGCAATACAGGAACTGTTTCAATTGATAAAAATAATCATTTTTACTTTTCTGCAAATTATGGCAAAGCTGATAATCATGGCAATGTCAGGATATGCTTGATGGAAGGTGTATATTCTCAGTCAGGGGTCACTTCGGTGCATAAATTACCTTTTGGTGATGCAAAATCATACAATGTTATGCATCCCGCCATTAACAAGGAAGGTACTTTTATAGTTTGCAGTAGCAATAAAACAAATGGACTGGGGGCATATGACCTTTACTATTCCAAACGCAGTGACATACATCAACCCTGGGATTCTCTCAAAGCTTTTGGTGCCAACATCAACACTATTGGAAATGAAGTCTTTCCAGGAATTTCTACAAATGGTTATTTATATTTTAGCAGCGATGGAAGGCCTGGTCTTGGAGGGCTGGATATTTTCAGAATTACACTTAGTGATGCACTTGCTGGTCAGGGTACCCCTGAACATCTCAGTTATCCGATAAACAGCTCTTCAGACGATTTTGGATGGAGCCAGTCTGATAGTTTGGGTATAAAAGGTTTTATTACTTCCGACCGGTTGAATGACAATGACAACATTTACAGCTTTTCCGATGAGTCAGCATTACGTTTTCCCAGGAGATCGTTCATTGAGGGTTATGTCATCGAAAAACAATCAGGATTACCAATTTCTGGAGCTACAATTTTCATGTATAATGTAAAAGAAAACTCAGTTTATGTAGCGAAATCGGATAATTACGGTAAATATCATATTCCTGTTTTGAATACGACTGAAATAGTAATAAAAGCAGTCCATAATAAATATTTAAATGATTGTTTATCATCACAAATAACTTACGAACCTCAACCAACTGATACTATCCAGCATGCTCCCAGGGCATTATTGTTAGACAAATTTAAAGTCGGATTTGTCTGGAATCTTAACAACATTCATTATTACTTTGACAAATGGAACATTCGTCAAGATGCAATGCCAATACTTGATAGTCTGGTGAAGATCTTAAATGAGCAACCTATTAATGTGGAGTTAGCTTCCCATACAGATTCACGGGGATCGTCAGAATATAATATTTTACTTTCAAAACGTCGGGCAGAATCGACAGTTGCCTATCTTATTCAACATGGAATTGACCCGAAACGAATTACTTCTAAATATTTTGGTAAATCCAAGCTATTGAACAGATGTAATGATAATGTTCCTTGTACAGAAGCAGAACATGAAGCCAATCGACGGACGGAGGTTAAGGTTACCGGTTATACTACTCCAATAAATATTCATGAGAATATTGAACTTGAACAGTTCAGGGATGGTGATAAAATTGATAAAAAAATATTACCTGCTGATTTTTTCATGGAATGTATAAAATGATCTTTTTCTGCTGAAAGAAGAAATAGTATAACACTTAAAGATTTTTTCTTAAAAACATTGAACTCCTTTTTTTGAAATTATATAATTGTTTCAAAACGGTTCAGTGTTTTTAAGTTAAAATACTAATATAACATCTCTCCGTGTTTTGAATATGAATTATAATATCCCGTAAATAAAAGTTTTCTTATCTATATTACACACAACTTACCACTTTTCTATACAATTCCTCAACTATCCACATATATCCACAAAGTGCCGCAATTTTCTACATATTCCTACAATTGAAAAATGATTCAATCAATTGTTTATCTGCGTATTAACCATAGTGGCACAGTTATTGTTTAGCTTTATACAAATGATTAAAAACCATTAAGATCTAATAAAATTCATTCCTTAGATTAACAGTTCTTATAAAATTATTGTAATTAGTAATATTCCTGTATTTCAATATACAGATACATATACATATTTATCATTATATTTCTTTAATGTGATTTGGAATTTCAAAGATTTCATCCATATTCCGTTAAATTGAGGAGTTCGAATTTCAGTTATTCAATTTAGTCATTCTATTTTAACAATCTTACATCTTATTATTCATAATAAGTGTTTGAATATATCCAATAAAATGTGGAAGCAATAACCTGATACTGAACAAAATTATTATATATCCGTTATATTTTTTATTAGTTGTTTGATGTTGAAAAGTGTGAATTATACAATTTATAGAAAAAGTTATGTAACAATTAAGTACATAAAGTTGCTGAACTTTGTCGAATTATTATTATTAACCACTTAAAAAACAACAACATGAAAAAAGTAATGTTTTTATATTCAGTTTTCTAATAATAAATGGTGATTCAGTTACTGCTCTTGAGGTTGTTAATGTTGTAAAAAAAGCAATAACGACTTCTGTTATTGCTTCAAAAATAGTTAATCCTTATAAGTAGAAAAATTAATTTTGTTGAACTATCTCAATCTTTAAAAGATCCCGATGCATTTTTTAGAATCTCAGAATTGAGATATTCCTAAAAACATATATGGAAATAAAAATCTAAAAATGTTCTTCATTTAGATAAAAGAATTTGAAAACATGTTTTAGAATTTCAGGAACTATACAGTATTATTGTACAATTCCACAATCAGAAGAAATTAATTTAATTTAAAATCAACATATTAAGCTGGACCATTGTCTTCTTAATGTAAATACAAACCATTAAACTCAAAAAAAATGAAAACAATCAAATTTTATGCAATTGTTGCAGCACTCGTATTTACTTCGGTATCGTGTGTTGAGAATTCAGGGAAATACAAAACAATCGTTGCTCAGCGTGATTCAATTGCACAGGTAAATCAGGCCTTAGATTCCAATTACAATCAAACGCTTATCGTTTTGAACGATATTGAAAACGGTTTCTCAGAGATCAATCAAAAAGAAAAAGATTTAAAGGTAAACCTTAAAGGAGTAGAAGGAAAAGCAAACAAAAGAGAACTGATTGGTGCTCAAATGAAAGCAATTAAAGAAGGCATTGAGCAAAACAAAGTAAAAATTGAAGAACTACGTAAACTTTCTGCTAAAAAAGGAAGAGCAAATGCAATGCTTGCCGGAACGATCAAACGTCTGCAAAGCGAAATGGATGAAAAAGTAGTTCAAATACAATCTTTACAGGCAGAACTCGAACAGAAGAATATTAAGATTACTGAACTTAACACAACAGTAGATGTCCAGAGTAAAAATATTGTTGAACAACAAGGTGTGATGGAACAACAAAAATCTACTATTAAAGTACAGGACACTGATATGAATACGGTTTGGTATTGTGTGGCTCCATCTAAAACGCTGAAAGAAGCAAAAATCATTTCAAGTGGCGGTCTCTTTCAGTCTAAAAAAGTAATGAATACTGAATTCGACAAAAAAGTCTTTACTCAGGTTGACTTGAGAAGTCTTTCATCTATTCCTACCAATAGCAAAAGGATTAAAATAATAACACAACACCCACAAAGCAGCTATAAACTTGTTACTGGTGCCAATAAGAATATTACTATAGAAATTACTGATCCTTCGAAATTCTGGAGTATATCAAAATATTTAGTTGTACAAAAATAAAATTATTGAGAATCAATATTTTGATAAATAAGGATAATAATGAAAAGGGGAACTAACTTTTCTCATCTCATAAATAAAAAAAGAGACCAATACGGTCTCTTTTTTTATGCTCATACGCCTTACGTTTTTATATTAATCCGGGTAAATTTTATTTCCATTCAAAGTTTCAATCAGCATTTATGAAGGCTTACGTCAGAATTCAATTTGTGAAGATAAAAAATCAGTTACAATTTTCACAAATTAAAGTACATGATATTTTACAAACTATTTTTGAACACATTACCTTCAACATAAAAATAGCTGGATTTGAACTATACTGGCTGTTTTCAATTTATCATTGGCAATTCTGAAATGCACTACTCTATTTTACAACCAGCTTATAATTATAAACAGTTTTCTTCTGGGATGATTCAAGTGTCACGATATAAATTCCCGATTCCAAAATAGTTTGTGTATTTATCTTAATGCTATTTTTCATAACAGTACTGAAGACAATCCGGCCTTTCAAATCAGTGATCTTTACTATAATGGGATTAGTAATTTCCGAATTAAATTTAATATTCAATTCACCATTTGTATAATCAATCGGATTTGGATAAATAGTTGCTTCATTTTCATTCAATTGTATTGGCTGTTGTAATCCTGTTATATCGACAATATCACTTGTCCAATCATACCATTTCATATAAATATCGGCTGTTCCTTCAACCCCAACTCCCGGCTTGAGACGATAGTCGAAATGTGCTTTACGGGTTTCTTCTCCATTATAAACGTAATCGGTATTGCTGATAACTGCAAAGACAACTCCATTTGCAGGAGTTTTATCCAGTTTAAGAGTACAATCGCCCCCATAGACCAACTGACTGTATACGATCTCCCCATCTTTAGTCCGATAACAAAGTTGGCAAGTCATATTCGATCCAATGGGTTGAAAATTAACCGTAACACTATTTCCGGTAACATGCAGTGGGATTTGGTTTGCTCCTGACCAACCAGGAGTTGTACGGGATTCGGGAATAAGTACACCATTACTGTCCTTTGTAGTTTTTACATAAGGCGTCGCCATCCAGGTATCAGGTGATAACCACGATGGCTGCCATTCCGCTCCGATTGACATCTTAAAATCGTCATTTAAAAGTTTCTTAACAGCAACTGTCCAGACACCAAAATCAATTACAGCTTGTTTAGCACGATATTCGGCAATCAAACGACGAACCTGTGTATCTCCCAATGAGTCAGCCATTCCTTCAAGTACTCTTGATTTACAATGTCTCCAAATCCAGGGTACACTACCTTTTCCAAGGGAGGTTCCCAAAAATACGGGGAAAGTGTTTCCATATTGCGTTCCACCTAAGAATTTCCGCCATGTACAGACCTGGTTGCCGGCGTCATTTGTCATATTAACACCTTCAGCCGATGGACCACCAAAACTGCCGTCCTGAAGCCAGCCACTATAGCACTCGATAGGCATAAAGGGTGCTATAAAAGCACAACCATTCAAAAATCCCATAGAAGAATAGTCACCCGATTGTGTTGCAGCTGCTTCCTGTTGAAGCCATGTATTCCCACCTTCCTGAAACCAGGCTGAATTTTTAGCCCCTGGAAGATCGGCCAGCACAGCATGTATTCCTTCATGAACCATTGCTCCCATTTGTGACTCCTTATCATTGTAAGTACAGGCAGGATCAAAACTGTAAATCGGATAATACGAAGCCAGAATGCAAGGATAGTCTCCTATTGCACTTTGCCAGCCACCTAATTCTGTGGAGTCGGCACTGTCAATGCATTTAAGACCGGAGCCGAAAAGATAAACAGCACTACGATATCCTTCTTTGGCACGCTTATCAGGTGGCCATCCCATAACATCGCGGAAATAAGCAAAATCTTTATTCAACCGGGCAAGTAATGGAGTTATTGCCGCACTTGTCACCAGCTTTTTAGCATTAGGTCCCCATTTAAAAGTCCACCATCCGGATGATTGTGTCCCTACAACATCAGGGCAATCATCAAGATCTTTCGTTGGCTCTGCCAAATCAGGGAACTCCTGTTTAAAATTATAATTCAGTGTCGGAGTGTAAGATGGCCAGATGTAAGAGTCACCATTATTATTCGCCAAAACAGTTATAGGGAATGTCTGCACAGATGTTTCACCACAGGAATTTATAAACGTTACTGTATAAGCACCAGCCTGGTCAGACTGAATATTGGTCAGTGTTACTTCATCTGTTGAAGCTGTGAATCCTTTTGGACCAGTCCATACCCATCGTCCAGAATCTTTGGATTCCACACTTAAATGTAAGGTCTGGCTAATTAATACATTTGCAAAATTTGATTGAACCAACGGGTTTGTATCAACCTGAACATAAGGAGTTAATAAAGTTGCATTGCAAGCAGGACCCTGAGCCCCCATAACCTGCCATTGTAAAATACCGGTTGATGTCAGGCTCACCATATTTATCCTGATTTTTTTTGTGAGGAAATTGAGCTGTAACGTGTTGTATATATTCAACTCTTTACCTATAGTTCCAGCCTTTACCCACTCTACACCATCCCAATAAGAAATATAAGCATCAGTTGGTTGAGAAATTCCTCCCCCGTCACTCCACCAGTAAATGTTGGTCGAAGAAATTTGTTGCGCCGAGGTCCATTCGTATTGTACCCAATTATAAGTATTATAGTTTTCTTCCCCGTTCCAGTTACCATAAGCAGTTTGATCTTTGGTAGACGATGTGGGTTGAATGTTGTTATTCACGGCTCCCAACGTTTCCCATGGCGAAACAAATGATGTCGTAACAACTGCACTTAAAGCAATATTCTGGTCAGCATCTTTAACCGACCGGATCGCTGACAGTTCCAAACTTGCTTTTGATAGGCTTCCTAAAGCAAACGAACATTGTTGGACACTTAAAAAGACCAACATTAAAAACAAAGTAAAAAAATTGTAATGATACTTCATAATAAATTGATTTAATTTGGTGAATAAACTATTTTTTTTTGCAGGTACCTGCTAAATTGGAATCAGGAATAAGAACATACACATTTAATACATACGTATGAATAATAGAGCGTTACGAATTTTAAACACTATTAATTATAAATGTAACAATCCAACCATCATGTGAAACAAGTTCATATGATGACAATAAGTAATCAATAATGAGTCAGGTATTTATTCCACTTCCCATTCGTAAATGCCGGATGCATTTTTTTCAGGAAGCTTCACTTCAATTTTTAGTGCTTTAGTAATTACCGATTTAAAAACAACTTCATTTCCAATCCCTTTTTCTACACCATAAGGTGATGAATTTTCAACAGGTTTCCACTCACCTGCATGATCTTTATAATAGATAATCCAGCTTTGAGGTACCCGGCATCCACCCCAGGGTGAATCATCAAACCAATAAACAGTGGAGCGGCTCACCGTTTTTTCATTTGAAAAATCATAGGATATCCATTCCGTAGTTCCTTCTTTGGGCCACCAATGATAATACGGAAGAGTCCGGTCGTTTTCATCTTTCGGAAGAAGCCCGTCATTAATAGCAGAAATTGATTTTACATTGTGCGATGCATTTACTTTGCTTTCTGAAGCGATTGTTGGAGACATAGTAGGTCGGGTTGCACTCAAATCAACCGGAAGCCAGACTGCCATATTACCACTTCCACGGTGTGCCCATGCATAATAAGGAATCATGTTCAGTTTCACTTCTTTTATTATCAGTTTACCTTGCGTATCATAACTCATCGATTGTGCATCGGTTTGAATGGTATTGATGCCGTAAAGCAAATCAGGTTTGGTTTCTATTTTGAATTCAGGTTTTTTATTCATTATAATACTGAAAATGTTGAAATCGTTATCAGGCCACTCGGCACAATAAACAATAGGACCACGTTCAACGGCTATCTTGCCAAGATCAGCTTCTACCGCCGCATTTGCTTTAACAGTCCGTGCTTCCATATCGAAATGGACTTCAACATTGTCACCTTTTTTCCATGCACGTTGAATACTGAAATAACCTTTTTCAATGGAACTTGTCACTTCTTTCCCGTTTACTTTTACAGTGTAAGCCAATGTTTTTTTATCGGTATAACTGTAAAGATTGCCCGGAACAACACTTCCTGTTACCCATCCCGGTATACGGATTTTAAGAGTAAAATTTTGTTTGCTTTTAGGTGATACTTCCAGATTCACATTGCCTGTCCAGGGATAGTTAGTACTTTGTTTCAATTCAACGGATTTGCCATTAATTTTCAGGACAGAATGATTTGCAATAAACAAATTTACATACACATCGCTGTTGTTAACCGCATAAATATATCCCGGAACAGAAGGTATGAACCTGCAAATATTAGATGGGCAGCAAGCACAACCAAACCATGGCTGACGTTGGTGTTGACCGATTGATTCTAATGGATTAGGATAGAAGAATCCGCCGCCATCCAATGAAACACCTGAAATTAATCCATTGTACAAGGTCCGTTCAAGGACATCAAAGTATTTGGCATCACCATGCAATAAGAATAATCTGAAATTCATATATACATTTCCGATGGCTGCACAAGTTTCGCAATAGGCCGACATATTGGGCAATTCATAATTTTTACCAAATGCTTCACCATTACCGTTAGCACCAATTCCTCCTGTTATATACAGCTTTTTATTTACTATATTACTCCAGATACGATCGATGGCATGTATGTAGGATGTATCTCCTGTTAGTGCCGCCACATCAGCCATACCGGTATACATATATGCAGCTCTTACTGCATGACCAACCGCTTCATCCTGTTCAATAACCGGTTTATGCGACTGGCTGTATTCTTCTTTCCTGTCAGTATATCCTCGTTTATCCAATAAGAATTTAGCCAGATCCAGATAGCGTATTTCCCCTGTAAGCACATACAGTTTACAAAGAGCCATTTCAGCAATCTGATGACCGGAAACAATAGTTAACTGTCCGGGGTTGTTACCAATAGCACGTGAAGCACAGTCGGCATATTTAATGGCGATATCTAAAAAGTTACGTTTGCCTGTCGACTGATAATGTGCAATGGCACCTTCGATCATGTGCCCCATATCGTATAATTCATGACTGAGATCCTCTTCTTTTTCCCAACGTTTTGTACCTGACCATTCGTGTGGATGTGCCGGATTCATGGTACGGGCTGTATAAAGATAACCGTCTGGTTCCTGTGCTGCAGCTACCAGCACTAAAACACTGTCAATGTATTTATCCAGTTTTTTATTCGGAAAAGTTTGCATAGAGTAGCTTGCACCTTCTATGGTTTTGTAAACATCGGTATCGTCGAAAGAAAACCCTTCCACTTTATACAATTCACTTGGATGTGCTGCTTTTACAAAATTCTGGTATCGTCCGGTTTCTTCACATTTGCTAAATGCCAGTGGAATAGTCACTTCACGACTTGCTTTAAGCCGTTGTCCCCAGAATGCATCAGTTATTTTTACATCAGTAAAAGACACAGGGGTTATCGGATAACCGGCATTCTTTTTTACTTGTGCCTGCAAACACAGACTTATACTTACAAAGATTATGATAACTAATTTTTTCATGGGATTTTTAATATGGAGTATTATTAGTGTTTTTTTTATTCTACCTATTTAACAGACTTCAAATGTACTGTTTTCTATTATATTGTCAATTGAAAATTTTTAATTAATAAAAGACTTTCCGGTATTTTTTTAAATTTGATCATAATTTATTGTCTTTGCTTTAGAGGTCGGGTGGAATTCATTAACTTCACCACCTCATCCTGTGTCATTGACCGATCGTACAACTGAGCACTGGCAATGTATCCCGTAAGATTTTCTGAAGGCTCACCGGAAGCACCAATCAGTACATCTCCTTTTTCCACAAAAAGAGAAATTGGAGTTTGTGTATTCAACTTTCCATCTACATATACATTTTCTAAAGCTCCGTCAAAAGTCACCAGAATATAATGCCATTGAGCTTTAGACGGTATTACTTTGTAGGGCAAATCCACTGCTCCATCGCCATGAGCCATCGCACCATAATTACCCGAACCGTACATCAATGCAGCATAAGAAGATTGCAACATATTCTCCCGTGAATTCCAGGCAAGCAGACATTCCCCTATTTCTATATCAGGATTATAAACCCAAACAGAGGCTGAAAAAGAAGAATTCCAGTCAAGACTGGCAGGAGCTTTCTTCGATAGTTTCAGGTAACTTTTTCCATCCAGATATGCAGCTTTAAAACCATCAATCTGAGTAATAACAGGGGTTCCAATTGCCTCAATGGTTCCTCCAAGTTTTCCTTTATTTAGAATAGTAGCCATTACTGTACCCACTTTAAACGGTTCAACGTTGAAATCAACCAACAGTCTTTTAGAACTTTGTACACCAGGTCCTTTTATTGATGCTGTATTTTTGAAATCAGGTGTATCAAACAAGGCACCATATACTTTCAGGTTCCATATAGCGGGAATCATACCCGTTTTCTCTGTTCCGGTAATGGTGAGTCTGACATATCGGACCATTGCGTTATTATCATCAATCATAGGACTGCCACAACGACGATTGGCAGTTTTATCACTGAACATGACCCAATGAATGCTATCAACAGAGACTTCCAGTTTATATTGATAATAAAAGATCGTATATTCAAACTGAGTCATAATACGTTTTATCGGCTGAACATGACCCAAATCAACAGTCAACAGTTGAGGCAAGTCACTGCTTGCAGCTTTCCAAAGTGTTCCATTGTCATCGTCCAATGCATTTTCGGGAAGATAACTGTAGTTGTAGCCCGTTTTACTGTATGGTGTCGGTTCTGAAATAAGTTGATAAAAGGAACTGGCATTCACCTTCGTTTTAAAGGCCAGGTTTGGTACAGTGATTTGATTCTTTACCGGTAAAACAATTCCGGTGTCTGTTGGCACTACTTTTTCAATCGTCACACTATCCGAAAAAATCAGTTTATCAACACATATCTGTCTAAATTCGCCATTCGTACTATGCGGATTATCGTGACGGTGATATACAATGTAGGTATCGTCTCCTTCTTTCAGAATGGAATGATGGCCCGGACCATCAATCGTTCCATCTATGTTAGTAACAAGTATCGGGCTGTTTTTTCCGGGGATAAAAGGTCCTTC
>Ga0302215_10001820_pt1 | contig 14964 bp, 10 predicted proteins | sample II_Fen_N3_1_FD_194580 | JGI IMG/M metagenome (GOLD analysis project Ga0302215, IMG submission 194580) | Peat permafrost microbial communities from Stordalen Mire near Abisko, Sweden - II_Fen_N3_1 | ecosystem: Environmental > Terrestrial > Soil > Wetlands > Permafrost | place: Sweden: Abisko...
AGGGATTCCGTATTTTACCACGCTCTGATAAAAGCATAAAAGGAATTGTAAAAGATTACCGTTTTTATCTTGAAAAAAATGCATTCAAATTCCAATAATTTAGTATAATTGCATATCATAATCAGATAAATGATCTGTATAAATCTACAATAAATTACCTATTCAAAAAACACAAAAATGTCATTTAAAAACAGAAAACTTTGGCTTTGCCTATTTGTAGGCTTAACAACATTGTTGTCAACTACCAATGCAGAGAATACAACTAAAAAGAATGCAAAAACAGGAATCTGCTGCAAAAAGGAGAATTATAGCGCTTACCTTTTTGTTTACTTCACAGGCAATAGGAAGGATGAGGAACAAATTCGTTTCGCACTAAGCGATGATGGATATAATTTCAAAGCATTGAACCACGATAAACCCGTTGTAAGTTCAGCGGCAATAAGTTTAACCGGTGGTGTTCGTGATCCACATATTTTACGTGGATTGGATGGGAAAACCTTTTATATGGTTGCTACAGACATGGTTTCAGCCAATGGCTGGAGTTCGAACCGCGGCATGGTATTGCTTAAGTCAACAGACCTCCTCCACTGGACTTCAAAAGCTATTAATATACCGGATGTTTTTCTAACAGAATTTGGAGATGTGCTTCGTGTTTGGGCACCACAAACCATCTACGATCCTGCTGCAAAAAAATATATGGTTTACTTTTCGATGCTCAAAAGTACTGCCGGAGACTATGATAAAATCTATTATAGCTACGTAAACAAAGACTTTACAGCATTGGAAACAGTTCCAAAACAATTGTTTTTCAGTCCTGATAACAAAGCCTGTATCGATGGCGACATTGTTTATAATAATGGCAAATACCACTTGTTCTTCAAAACTGAAGGTCATGGCAATGGAATCAAAAAAGCAACTGCCGATAAGTTGACTGGCGAATGGACTTTGGGTGATAAATATTTACAACAAACAACAAGTCCGGTGGAGGGTGCAGGAGTCTTTAAACTGAATAACTCTGCTGACTGGATTTTAATGTACGACATGTATACAAGCGGTCGTTACCAATTCACCCGCAGTTCCAATCTGGAAGATTTCAAGGTAATAGATCAGGATGTAACAATGGACTTTCATCCACGTCATGGAACAGTATTGCCCATCACTGCAAAAGAAGCAGAGAGACTTCGTACGAATTGGATGACCGCCAGCGATATATTTGAATCAGCTCAATCAAACGAAATTAGAAAAATCAATCTCAATGTAGATGCTGCAAATAAAAAAGTAACATTCCCTGTTTCAACCACTACTAATTTAAGCTCATTCAATCCTGATTTTAAAGTAATCGACGGAGCTAAAATCAGTCCAAACAAAGCTGTTGATTTCAGTAATGGTTCTGTAAAATACGTTGTAAATATTGCCGGAAAAACGGAAACATATTCAGCTGTAGCAGTAAAGAACCATAATCCGGTGTTGAATGGATTTTATGCCGACCCGGAAATTCTGTATGCTGAAAAAACCGGAAAATTTTATATTTACCCAACGAGTGACGGATTTACAGGCTGGTCGGGAACTTATTTCAAGTGCTTTTCATCCAATAATTTAGTTGATTGGAACGACGAGGGTAAAATTCTCCAGTTAGGTCAGGATGTTACCTGGGCTAACCGTAATGCCTGGGCACCGTGTATTGTAGAAAAGAAAATCAACGGCCAGTACAAATATTTCTATTATTTTTCGGCTGCACAGAAAATTGGTGTAGCGGTTTCTGATAATCCAACGGGACCTTTTGTTGATTCAGGGAAACCATTAATCGACGGCAAACCTGAAGGTGTAAAAGGTGGTCAGACTATCGATCAGGATGTATTTACCGATCCAAAAACCGGCAAAAGCTATCTGTATTGGGGAAATGGTTTTATGGCTGGCGCAGAACTGAATGACGACATGACTTCCATTAAACAGGAGACATTGACTATTTTGAAACCCGATAACACTTTCCGCGAAGGGACCTATGTTTTTTATCGCAATGGAGTTTATTACTTTATGTGGTCGGAGGATGATACTCGAAGTGTGAATTACCGTGTACGTTATGCAACATCAACTTCTCCTCTGGGTGAATTCACGATTCCTCAAAATAACCTCGTAATTGCAAAAGATAAAGATGCCGGTATCTTTGGAACCGGACATAATTCGGTAGTACAACTTCCGGGCAAAGATGAATGGTATATTGTTTACCACCGTCTTAATTATCCAAAAGGAATTACTCAGGGCGATGCAGCTGGTTATAACCGCGAAGTTTGTATTGATAAAATGGAATTTAATTCGGATGGAAGCATTAAACTAGTAACACCAACTCATAAAGGGATTGAGCCTGTTAATTTAAAACAATAAATCACAATCATGAAAATCAAATCATCACTATTTCTGCTCGTATGGACTTGCCTTACACTTCAGGCTCAACAAAAGAAACAGATCAGTCCTGATTTGATAGGTATTTTTTTCGAAGACATCAATTATGCCGCCGATGGTGGTTTATACGCCGAACTAATTCAAAACCGGTCTTTCGAATACAATCCTGCAGAACGAAAAGGTTGGAATTCATTCACTGCCTGGGAATATATTACCGAAGGCTATGGCTACGGAAATATATCGGTTGAAACAAGCTCACCAGTACACCCAAACAATCCACATTATGTTGTAATTAATGTTGAAGAACCGGGGCTGAATGGAATTGGATTGAAAAATCAGGGCTTTGACGGTATCCCCGTAAAAGCGGGTGAAAAATATCAGTTTTCAATCTTTCTCAAACAACTTGAAGGAAGTTCGATACCTATTAATGTAAAAATCATTGGTAAAAAAGGAACTGTTTTAGGTGAAATCAGCTTTGATTCTGATTCAAAGGAATGGAAAAAATACCAGTCAGAAATCACAATAAGTGAAACTCAGGATAGTGCAAATATACTGGTATTAGCCAAGGGCAAAGGCAAAATTGCGATAGATAATGCTTCATTATTTCCACAAAACACGTTTAAAAATCGTCCCAATGGACTTCGGGCAGATTTAGCGCAAACAATTGCCGACTTAAAACCCAAATTTATGCGTTTCCCCGGTGGCTGTCTTGTTCATGGCGATGGATTGGGAAACTTGTATAGATGGAAAAATACAATTGGTCCGGTTGAACAACGCATTGAACAACGCAATATATGGGGCTATCATCAAACTGTCGGACTTGGATACTTTGAATATTTTCAGTTTTGCGAAGATATGGGTGCAAAACCACTGCCGGTAGTTCCTGCCGGTGTGAGTTGCCAAAACTCAGGTGGTACCTGGCGAATTGGTGGAACCGGACAAAAAGGAATTTCACAGGCTCAAATGCCTGACTATGTTCAGGAAGTGTTGGATTTAATTGAATGGGCAAACGGACCGATAACCTCTACCTGGGGCGCAAAACGGGCTGAAGCCGGACATACAACTTCATTTAATCTCGAATACATTGGCATAGGCAATGAAGATAAAATCACCCCTGAATTCAAGGAGCGGTTTAAAATGATTTATGATGTGGTGAGAGTAAAATATCCACACATAAAAGTTATTGGAACGGTAGGACCAGCACCAAATGGCAGTGATTTTGAACAAGGCTGGAAATTTGCCAATCAGGAAAATGTACCTATGGTTGACGAGCATTATTACATGAAACCAACCTGGTTTATTGCAAATCAAAAGCGCTATGATACATATGACCGGACTAAATCAAAAGTATATCTGGGCGAATATGCATCGGAGGGTAATACTCTCTTTAATGCTATTGCCGAAGCTGCCTATATGACATCGCTTGAACGCAATGGAGATGTGGTTCAGTTAGCATCCTATGCGCCGCTACTGGCTAAAGCAGGACATACTCAGTGGAATCCGGATATGATTTACTTTAACAACACATCTATTTACAAAACCACAAATTATTACACTCAACAATTATTTTCTGTCAATCAGGGAGACACATATTTTCAAAATGTAATATCTCCCGCGGGGAAAGTGGACTCAACATTAGCATATTCTTGCGTAAAGGACAGTAAAAGTGGCGACGTCATTTTAAAACTAGTGAATTGTGGTAAAACTGCAAAAAAATTCAAAATCAATTTATCTCAATTTAGGGATTTAGGCAGCAAAGCCGTTGTGAGTGTACTTTCCGGAGCTGCAGAAGCAAAAAATAGTTTTGAAAATCCAACTAATATTACACCTGTTGTTTCGGGTTTCAAAGCCGAAAAAAACTTCAGTTATGATGTTCAACCTATTTCATTAACTGTGATTAGAGTTAAAGGCAAGAAATAGAATCCGGTATAAACCAATTCAAAACGGCTAAGCAACAACTGATTGTTTAGCCGTTTTGAATTGGTCATTTTTCACTCTTTATTGAACGAATTGTTCCCATCAAAATAGCAATAGTTTTCTAATTTTGTATCATCCAAAATAGGATAGAAAAGATTTACAAACTATTGATTCGAAAAGATGAAAAAACTTAAGAGCAGTTTATTTATACAACTGATTGTTATATCCATTTTGTCAATTGTTGGTTCAACAACAGTTGCTCAGTCAAAGGTAACCCGAAAACATATTCTGAATGGAGAAAATTTTACCGATACCAACGGAAATACAATTAATGCACATGGTGGTGGCTTCCTGAAAATTGGTGATTACTATTATTGGATTGGTGAAAACCGGAAAGCCGATGTATTCGTTTCGTGCTATCGTTCGAAAGATTTATTAAACTGGGAATTTCGCGGCGACTTGCTTACCCGTCAATCTCATCCTGAATTAGATAAAGCCAATATTGAACGCCCTAAGGTGATATACAACGAAAAAACGAAGCAATATGTAATGTGGATGCATTACGAGTATGGTCGTGACTATAGCTATGCACGGGCGGCAGTTGCAGTTTCAAATGATATTGAGAAACCGTTCACTTTCCAAAAGAGTTTTCGCCCGTTTGGCAATATGTCACGTGATTGCACATTGTTTAAAGACGAGGATGGAACAGTCTATTTCTTTTCATCGGCGCGCGAAAATTACGATATGATAATGTATAAGCTTACAGATGATTATCTGGATGCTAAAGAGCAAATTGCTACTCTTTGGCCAGGCGGTCACCGCGAAGCACCTGCATTAGCCAAACGGGGAGATTATTATTATTTTATTACTTCCGGTTGCACCGGCTGGGCACCTAATCAGGCAAAATATGCGTATGCAAAGTCAATAACAGGTCCATGGTCGGAGCTGATTGACTTAGGCAATTCAACAACATTCGATTCGCAATCAACCTATATCTTACCAATTGAAGGATCAAAAACAACAAGTTACATGTATGTTGGCGATCGTTGGGATGGAAAACAATATTTCAATTCAAGTTATATTTTCTTACCTTTGACTTTCAAAAGTGACACCAAATTGGAGCTTGTCTGGACTTCTAAGTTGATTCCAAACTTATCAAAAGGTGAACTGCTTACCGACAACGAGTAAACTTTATAAAAACACATTTTAAATTTATGAAAAACAAATGTATATTAGGCAGCTTATTTCTGGCACTGCTCGCTCCTACCCACGCACAAGAAAACACATCAGTCAATGATTGGGAGAATCCCGCAGTATTTCAAATAAACCGGGAATCTGCACGTGCAACGTTTTTACCTTTTGCCGACAAACATTCGGCAATTGCAGATGTATACGAAGCATCACCCTGGTACAGCAGCCTGAATGGGATGTGGAAATTCCAATGGTCACCAAAACCCGATCAACGTCCGGCAGACTTCTACAAAACCGACTTTAATGTTACTAACTGGAAAGAAATTCAGGTACCATCCAACTGGGAATTAAAAGGATATGGAATTCCAATTTACACAAACAGTACCTATCCATTTCCAAAAAATCCTCCGTACATCGACCATTCCGACAACCCGGTTGGTTCATACCGCCGTTATTTTGAATTGCCTGCCGATTGGAATGACCGTCGTGTTTATGTTCATTTCGAAGCCGGGACCTCGGCTATGTACATTTGGGTGAATGGTAAAAAAGTAGGTTATACTGAAAACACAAAGAGTCCGGCCGAATTCGATATTACTTCATTTGTAAAACCAGGCAAAAACCTTATTGCTGTTGAGGTATATAGATGGAGCGATGGATCATATCTGGAAGATCAGGATTTCTGGCGTATTTCGGGTATCGATCGTAATGTGTATTTGTACAGCACACAAAATGTTCGTATAGCTGACTTCTTTGCCCGTCCCGATTTGGATAGCAATTATAAAAATGGCTTATTAGCAGTTGATGTAAAACTTAGTAACTACAATAAATCAGCAAAAACCGGTATCATTGATGCTTTATTAATTGATGCAAATGGAAAGGAAATTTTCAATCAAACATCAAAGATTGCTACTCCAGCTGATGGAAAAAAAGAACTTACTTTCACCAAAAACGTAACTGCCCCAAACCTTTGGAGTAACGAAACTCCCTATTTATATTCATTAGTTCTGACATTGAAGGATGAAAATGGTCAGTTTATTGAAACGGTAGCTACAAAAATAGGATTCCGCAAAGTGGAACTAAAAAATGGTCAGTTGCTTGTAAACGGAAAAAGAATTCTGGTACATGGTGTCAATATTCACGAACACAACCCTATTACAGGCCATTATCAGGATATAGTTACCATGATGCAGGATATCAGGATGATGAAACAACACAATGTAAATGCTGTGCGCTGCAGTCATTATCCAAACAATATAAACTGGGTGAAATTATGTGACAAATATGGTATTTTCCTTGTCGACGAAGCGAATATTGAAAGTCACGGAATGGGTTATGGACATGAAAACCCTGCATTTCATACTGAATGGGATGCTGCTCATTTGGATAGAACAATAAGTTTGGTAGAACGGGACAAGAACTCACCTTCGGTTATTTTATGGTCGTTAGGAAACGAAGCCAGCAATGGCGATGTGTTTAAAAAGACCTATAAATGGATAAAAGAACGTGACAAAACACGATTGGTACAGTTTGAGCAAGCCGGCGAAAAAGAAAATACCGATATCGTTTGCCCGATGTATCCGAGCATTCGGTATATGAAAGAATATGCTGTACGCGAAAAAGTAAGCCGTCCATATATTATGTGCGAATATGCTCATGCCATGGGAAATAGCTCGGGCAATTTTAAAGAGTATTGGGACATTATCCGTGGCAGCAAAAATATGCAGGGCGGTTTTATCTGGGACTGGGTTGATCAGGGATTTGAAGTAACCGATGAGGTTGGTCGTAAATATTGGGCTTATGGTGGCGATATGGGAAGCCAAAACTATACAAATGATGAGAACTTTGATCACAATGGATTGGTTTTCCCCGATCGTATTCCTCATCCGGGATTAATGGAAGTCAAAAAGTTCTATCAGGATATTTATTTCAAAGCTACCCAACCTGAAAAAGGATTAATAACCATTGAAAATGATTTTCACTATACTAATCTTCAAAACTACACATTCAAATATGAGGTTTTGAAAAATGGCGAAGTAATTAGAACTGGTACATTTGATGTAAATCTGGCTCCTGAATCAGAAAAACAAGTCCAACTGGCTATGCCGGAAATGCCAGCAACAGATGGCGTTGAATACTTGCTAAATCTATTTGCTTGCACGCGTGTTGGGTCAGAAATTATTCCGCAAGGACATGAGGTTGCTCGCGAACAGTTTAAACTTGGCGAAGGTAAATACTTTGTAAAAGCTGCAGCTACCAAAGGTGCTGTAAAAATGACTGAAGACAAAGACCGTATCCATTTAAGTGCTGCCGGCGTATATGTTAATATCAATAAATTGTCAGGTTTATTGGGCGAATATAAAGTAAATGACCAATGGTATTTCTACAACAAACCAACTCCAAACTTCTGGAGAGCTCCAACCGATAATGATTTTGGTAATGGTATGGAACGTAAATGCAACGTATGGCGCATGGCAGGTGAGAATACTTCGGTAAAAGATATAGCTGTAAAAGAAGAGGATGGGAAAGCTGTTGTTACAGCCAATATCTATCTCAAAGATGTGACATCCGATTATCAATTAGTTTACACAATGACAGCTGATGGAGCACTAACCATAAACGTATTTTACAAAGCCGGTGCAAATGATCTACCTGAAATGCCTCGGTTCGGTATGATTATGAGTTTACCAAAATCATTGGAGAACTTCTCTTATTACGGTCGTGGACCATGGGAAAATTATGCCGATCGGAACTTTTCTTCCCAAATAGGAGTCTACAACAGTAAAGTTTCCGACCAATATGTGCCTTACACCCGTCCACAGGAAAACGGTTATAAAACAGATTTGCGCTGGTTAACCCTAACCGATAACTCGGGTAATGGAATTCGCATTGATGGATTACAGCCAATCTGTGCAAGTGTATTGCAAAACTGGCCAGAAGATTTTGACCCAGGGCTATCGAAGAAATATCGCCACATAAATGATATAACTCCTAATCGGGACGAAGTAATATTATCTGTTGACCTTGCTCAACGTGGAGTTGGTGGCGACAACAGTTGGGGTGCTTTACCACACGAACAATACCGTCTGAAAGCAAAAGAATATAGCTATGGATACACAATTAAACCTGTGAAGTAATTATTGCATTTCTATATTTGGAAAGTCCTCATTAGTATAAAAACTAATGAGGACTTTTTTCAATAAAAAAAGCATCAAATGCCAATACATTGATACTTAATTTTCATTTTTACAAAAACTTATGCCTAATATTCTTTCTAAATCCTATTTTTTAATTCGTTGCAGAAAGATTACATTCTTCAAAGATCCTAAATTTCAAAGCTAAAGCTTCAAATGCCGGCATTGGAATAAAATCTTCCTCCCCAAGTAAAATTCGTTTTGCTTCGTTAGCAGATGGAACTTAATCGGGATTATTTTTGAAGAATTTTTCCCAGACTTCTATCAATGAAGTTGTTGGTTCAACAACATAATTAACGAAACTATCACTAATAAAAAATTCTTCTACCTTTTTATTTAATATTATACTCACGTAATTCCTTTTTTATATGAATCGGCCGGTAAACAGCGTTTTACGTATTTTGGAACAAACAACGGAGCATCTTCTACATAAATAGCCTTTCCGGTCACAACTGTTTTCACAACAAGGGTATCCACTGCATCACGTTTAGGAAAATTAGCTCCAGCATTTTCAAGAACATAGCTGTAGGTTTTTTTGGTACTCATAATGTTCGCAGCGTTCATTGGCATATCAAATGCTTTGTCCGAACGAATATCTTTCACATAATCAGCCAGTTTAAATTCCTCGGCCAATTGTACTCCAGCATCCCAATTATCTTTGGTCACTTTTTCGTTTCCTTCTACAATATTTCCATTCACATAGGCTTTACCAAACTGGGTTGGGTGACTTTTATCACGACCGGCTTCAGGTTTGAGTAAACGATATGAAATTGGTTGCCCTAGGGGAGTTATTGGTCCTGGTTTGAAATAATTGTTGATAATATTAAAGAAACTTTTATTATCACCACCATCCACTGAGCGAATCAACCAGTTAAATAGAACATTGTTCGCGAAATTAAAGCCACCATCCATGCCTACCGAACAATTACGACTAATGTTCGAAGCCCAAAGATTGCGTGTAAATAAGCAATTATGACCACCGATTGTTGAGCCAAAAGCGTGGTTATAAGAATCTAATCCTTCGGAAAAAATTGAATTCTGAATAGTTATATTTACTGTTGGAAGTTTTTCGCCTTTTCCTGTTGAATCACGTTGATAAACATGACGGTACATTGACATATTCTCGTCCAATCCCCACGATGCTGAAACATGGTCAATCATGATGTTTCCAACCGTATTACTACCACATGCATCATCCCTAAAACCTACATCCTGAGCTCCCCGGCGGAATCGCATATGACGAATAATAATATCATGCGTATCTATCAAAAAAGAAAAACCTGTAACACAAACACCATCACCGGGTGCGGTTTGTCCGGCAATGATGATATAAGGAGCACGAACATGAATAGGAGTTGACAGACGAATAATACCTGAAACATTGAAAACAATAATGCGAGCACCGCCAGTTTCACAAGCTTCTCGTAATGTACCCGGGCCTTCGTTAGCTATAGATGTAACCACGATAACTTTTCCTCCACGACCGCCGGCAGCGTACATACCACCTCCGAAAGCGCTCGGGAATGCAGGGATTTCTGCTTTCAACAAATCTTGCGGTTTCGACGCCCAAGGTTTGTAGGGACGACCTATTTTTTTTCTTGTTAAACAATGGGAAAGGCCTTTTCCCAGGCCAAATCGGATTTACAATTAATTTCTTTTTCCTGACGTGCAACACGCTGTTTTACAGAATTCGGAATAATGGGATATTGAGCTAAAAGTGACAATATGCAAACACTTAATGCCAATAGGGATACTACTTTCTTCATTCGATTTTTTATTATTTTTTTATGCCTATAAACGAATTGGAAACCCTTTTGTAATCAGTAAAAATCACTTTTTCCGGTATTTGCTTATATACTCGGTTGGCGTTTGTCCGTATTTTTTGCGGAAGCATTTTCAATAGTAGCCGGATTCTTTAAATCCAACAGCAAAAGCCACTTCGGAAACAGTCATATCAGTATTTTTAAGTAGTTCAATCGATTTTGTCAGGCGAACTTCTTTGATTGTATCGACAGGAGCTAATCCTGTCAAACTCTTCAGTTTTTTGAAGAAAGCTGAACGACTAATACCGATATTATCAGCAATAGAATCAATGTTGAAATCACTATTATCGATATTTTCTTCGATTACCTGATGAATTTTTTCCAGGAATTGCAAATCCTTTTTCTGCAAATAGTTTTCGTAAGTATCTTCAGTTTGAGGCACCTCATGCGACTCCTGTTTCCAAATTTTATCGGGGAATACTTTTCGGTCGCTGAGCAACTGTTCAATTCTTGCAATCAGGTATTCTTTGTTGAAAGGCTTAGTAATATAGCATTTGCTCCCATACTAATAGCCTTGATTTTGGCTTCGTCATCGTTTTTAGCCGTGAGAATAATTACCTATATATGACTGATTTTAATACAGTTACGCATTTGTTGCAACATTTCGGTGCCTGTCATTTCAGGCATCATTTGGTCGGTTACCACAATGTCTGGATGATATAGTTTCACCTTTTCAACCCTTCCAGGCCATTCCCGGCAGTATAAACCTTGTATTTATCGTCGAGCTGTAAGCGCAATAAGTTGCATAAATCCTTATTATCTTCAACCACCAAAACTGTTGGCAAAGTTATTTTCTTTTCATCTTCTTCGAGCTCTTCGGTTTCAGTCGATTCTACATCCTCAACGACATTACCTTCAAGCTCAGTTACTGTATCGCCCACGTAGAAATTAACTTCCGATGGATTAAAATGGTCTTTATTCAATATCAATTCAACCACAAAAATCGAACCTTGTGTTGGTTTGCTTTCCACATCGATAGTGCCGTGGTGCAGGTTAACAATCTGCTTCGATAGTGCCAATCCAATACCGGTTCCTGGATATTGAGCATTTTTATAATTTTCGCCCTGGAAAAAGCGCTCGAAAACCTCAGACACTTTATTTTGAGGTATACCCACTCCGGTATCTTCCACACGAATAAAACAATGTTCACCATCTTCGCTCAAGTTCGTTGTCACAAAAATGCTACCTCCAGGTTGGGTAAATTTGAATGCATTCGAAAGCAAATTCCTAATCACAATTTCCAATTTTTCCTTGTCGCCCCATATCAGAATCTCCTCATCCGAAAGGTGGAACGTGAAGCTGATTTCGTTTTCCTCGGACAGCACGCTGAATTCTTTATGGAAAGAATCAATCAACGAGTTTAAATCCAGTTGCGACACATGCAGAATCATTTTGCCGTTTTGAATCTTTCGGAAATCCAGAATCTGGTTCACCAATTGAAGCATTTGATTAGCATTTTTCTCAATCATCGATACATATTGACCTCCTTTTTCGGTCAGTTGTTAATGTTGTTTCAGCTCCTGAATTGGGCCCATGATTAGCGTCAACGGCGTTCTCAACTCATGAGAAATATTGGTAAAAAACTTTATTTTTAACTTCAAAACTAGCTGTTCAACATACATTTCGTTGCGCATTTTCATATAAAAAATAACACCACGAATAGTCAAATAAATAATCACAAGTATCAAAATAGCATAAAATGTTTTTGCCCACCACGTCAACCACCAGGGTGGAAGTACAATAATTTCCAATACTTTTTCCGATTTTAAGTGAAGCGTTTGCTTCGTCGATTGTCTGAACACGAAACGTATATTTTCCGGGAGGTACGTTTGGATAGGAAGCAATGCGGTTTTTAGCATTGAAGTGCCATTCATCCTCGAAACCTTCGAGAATATATTTGTACGAAACACGGTTTTGATTGTAATAATTCAAGGCTGCAAACTCGATAACGAAAGTAGATTTGGTTATGTTTGAGCGTTATGGAGTTGGCATAACGGATAGATTCTTTCAGAATAGGATCATCGGTAAAACTCCGCAAATCACGATTCGAAACCAGAAAATCTACGATAAACGTTTTATAATCGCAATTATAGGTTTCAATTTTTTGAGGATTGAATGATAAAATTCCCTTTCGGTTACCAAACCACAAATCGCCCGAATGTAATTTCAAAGCACTTTCTTCTTCCATCTGAACATTGAGAAAACCATCGTAACGGTCGAAGTTACGGAAGCTCTATTTTTGCTTATCGAAACGCGACAAAGCATTTTCGGATGGCAACCTCAGCGCGATTTACGTCGGTCATTACTTCTGCGGTTCTAGGATTTATGCCTTTCGGCGATGCTAAATGGATGCTCGTTATGCCAGTCGCGCACAGCTTTCATATGTAACATAATCACCGCTTTTACGCGGGCTTCTTTTTCTTTATCGTTCAGTTTTTTAGTGAGTCTACAAAACTTTGGGCACGTTTTTCCAAATCAATATCCGAGTGAATTTTTGCTTCCGCTTTTTTATTCAGGTATTTTTTTACCTGAGCAAAATCACGAATGGCAGTTGCAGGCATTTTCTCTCCTTTTTCGCCAAAACTATGCATCGCTACTTCAGTTTCAATGGTCACTTTCGATTCATCTAGCTTGGAAGCATCCAGACCAAAAGTCGGGATAAAGAATTCATAGACTGCTTTGCGTTTGTTTGATCCAAAATCATGACCTTCTGCCAATAAATGTACGTTGGTAAGTTTGTTGTCGGCTTTATAGAAATTCCAAATGCGCTGCAAATATGGAAACTCCAGTTCAGGAACCGAAGCTGTCCAGTCTTTTCCATCCGAAATTACCCGAACAGGTTTAGGAGCAAAAGTCGCCATCAATTCAGGATTGCACGTTCCGCCACAAGCCAACATGGTAGGCATTCCGCTTTCGCAGGGACATCCGCCATCAAAGTGCGAAGCCAGATTCACCGTTGGGCAAGCAGCTGTGAAACGCTCGTCGAGCACTGAAAGCTGAACAACCTGTGTTCCACCTCCCGAGCCACCGTTGGTAGCTATGCGTTTTGGGTCAATATCTTTGCGGGTAAGCATGTAATCGAGAATAGTCAGGCCGTTCATTAGTTGAATTTGTTCCGCCGCCGTGGTGCGATGAGCAGCAGATGTTACCTGATATTCCGACTCACCCCAACCAAATAAATCGTAGCTGACGCAGGTTGCTCCCATGCGTGCCAGCGTACCGAAACGGGTTTGTTCATCCTTGTTGTAGCGTCCGCCGCCCCAATGTCCGTTCGGACAAAGAATCAGCGCATGTTTTCCTTTCGTCAGCGGGTTGTAAATGGAACCGCAAACATATAGTCCGGGCAACGTTTCGATGGCAAAATTTTGCACCGAGTAACCGTCGTAATTACGGATTTTCGACAAGATTGGTTTTGAATGTACTCGTTTGGCAAGCACAGAATCAATCTGCAACCGTTGGCGAAATCCCTCTTTCAACGCCACGCGACGTACATTCCAGACTGCCGAATCAGAATACAACCCATTGAGGTAAGCCAACAGTTTTTTGCCATCTTCGGGCACACGACGTGGATATTCGTAAGCTTTAATTTTGTAGGTTTTTTCGTCCTGTTTTGCAAACTTGTAATCGAAAAGCGACAGCACATTAGTCAGCGATTCTTCCAACGAATACGGACGAATACGAAAATCGGCAAACGGAACTACTTTCCCGGTTGTGTCAGCGTCATATTTCAGCTTTACATTAAATCGTGTACCTATTTCCCGTAAAACCTGTCCCAATGGCTTGGCAAATTGTGTTTCGTAAGTTTGGGCATTGGATGCACTTAAGCCGCAACCAATTATTATCAGACTTAGAATTAGTTTTTTCATGATTTTATTCAATCGTTAGTTTCTCCCCATTCACATAAACATCTGTCATTTTTATGTTTTTGCAATTTTGGAAAATAGATTTTTGTTTTCCGTCTATATGGATATTGCTGAATGTGATATTACTAATAGGTGATTCCTCTAAGCCTCGGATTTTAATTGGAATAAGCACATCCGAGCCGGTCACATTGTTGATGTTGATATTGCGGAAAATGGGCGTACGCTCACTCAGTGGCTCGGCCGGCATCTTGGTATAGAGCATATCAAGTGTGATGGCTTCCTCTTTGATATTACGCATCACAATATTATCTACCTGTATATCTTCCACTATGCCACCACGGCCGCGGGTGGATTTGATGCGGATACCACGGTCGGTTCCGTCAAATACACAGTTGCTGATGGTTACTTTTTTTACACCGCCACTCATTTCGGATCCAATCACCACGCCACCGTGTCCGGCCAGCATGGTGCAGTTGGTAATGGTGATATTTTCATCGGCCCAACCCAGCTTCCGGGCTTGCAGATCACGACCACTTTTCAACGTAATACAGTCGTCGCCTACCGAAATATGGCAGTTGG
>Ga0302215_10001822_pt1 | contig 14949 bp, 11 predicted proteins | sample II_Fen_N3_1_FD_194580 | JGI IMG/M metagenome (GOLD analysis project Ga0302215, IMG submission 194580) | Peat permafrost microbial communities from Stordalen Mire near Abisko, Sweden - II_Fen_N3_1 | ecosystem: Environmental > Terrestrial > Soil > Wetlands > Permafrost | place: Sweden: Abisko...
CTTTGTTGACGTAATTTGTGTTTATAAATTCAGAAGTAAATCAAGAAATCTAATATTATACCAAACACAATTTTTCTATGAGCCATGTTGAAACCGTTTCGACGGACGTACTAATCATTGGTGGTGGGCCTTCGGGTTTGGCCACAGCTATTCATTTAGCCGATAAGCTCAATCAAAAAGGATTGAAAAAACGCATTTTATTGATTGAAAAAGGAAGCTCCATTGGGAGTCACATTCTCTCGGGAGCTGTTATCAGAACGGATGTTTTCCAAAAACTCCTTCCGGGAATTGATTTCAACGAAATTCCATTCAATGCCAGGGTCGAAACCGATGCCACGGTTTTGCTAAGCGAAAAAGGTTCGCTGAAACTGCCTTTCCATGTTCCGTATATGAGTAACAAGGGGAATTACACCGCTTCGCTGGGGCAGGTGTGTCGCTATTTGGCAAAAGTGGCCGAAGAGAAGGGTGTGGAAATTTACACAGGATTCTCGGTTAGTGAAATTCTTTATAAAAACGGTAAAGTGTGTGGTGCCAAAACCATCGATACCGGAGTGAACCATCACGGTGAACCGCAAGAAAACTTTCAGCCCGGAACCCCCATTGAAGCGGCACTGACTATTTTTGCCGAAGGAACACGGGGCAGTATGGCAAAACAACTGATTAAAAAGTATGAGTTGGACAAAGAACGAAACGTGCAGGTTTACTCGCTGGGTGTAAAAGAATTATGGAGTGTCCCCGAAGGAAATATCAAGCCGGGCGAAGTCTATCACACCATGGGTTACCCGTTGAATCTGAAAGAATTCGGTGGCGGATTTGTTTATGGTTTGAAAGATAATAAAGTAGCTGTTGGATTGGTGGTTGGACTGGATTACGAAGACCCTACTTTCGATACGCACGATGCCTTCCAGATTTGGAAAACCCATCCATTTATTTCTAAATTTCTCAAAGGCGGCAAACTGGTGGAATATGGTGCTAAAACATTGCCCGAAGGCGGATATTATTCCATACCCAAGCTTTATACCAATAATGCGATGATTGTGGGCGATAGCGCCGGACTTGTTACCATGCCGGCACTGAAAGGAGTTCATTTGGCAATAACTTCAGGTATGCTGGCTGCCAAAGCTGCTGCAGGAGCATTAGTAGCGAATGATTTTTCCGAAAATGCATTGAGTAAGTACGAGGCTTCGATCAAGGATAGTGCTATTTATCATGATATGTATCCGGTGCGGAATTTCCGTCAGGCATTTTCACGCGGACTGATTCAGGGGGCTATACTATTTGGAACACAACTGATAACCGGAGGTGCCGGTTTTATCGGGCGCATGAAATCGAAAGCCGATAGCGAAACAACCCGTAAACTGAGCGAAATGAAAGTTCCGCTTTTCAAAGAACGTTTTAAAGGGAAACTGGACTTTGATAAAATACTTACGTTCGACAAAGCCACCGATGTTTATTATTCGGGTGTAAATCACGACGAAAAACAAGTCCCACACGTACGGGTAAATAATCCCGCTACCTACCAAACCATCAATATCCAACAATACGGTGCGCCGAGCCAGTTCTTTTGTTCGTCGGAAGTGTATGAACTGCACACCGATAAGAACGGACATCAGGAACTTCGCATCCATGCCGAGAACTGCATGCACTGTAAAACCTGCGATATCAAATCGCCGGGTGATGGTATTACCTGGTCGGTTCCCAACGGAGGTAACGGTCCGGAATTTCAAAACATGTAAACAATTTATAATTCATAATGCATAATTCAAAATTCTTAATTATGCTTTGTGAATTATGCATTATGAATTAATTTAAACGCAAAAGTAATGGCTCTTACAATTATAAGTTTAATAAAACAAGTTCCGCTTCCCACCGAGATGCGCATGGGCGATGACGGACTTATGGATCGCACCAAAGCGAAATCTATCATTAATATCGATTGCCAGTTTGGACTCGAAGCCGGACTGCAACTCAAAAAACAATATCCCGACGCCCGAATGATTGCCTGCTCCATGGGGCCTGGCTCGTTTGAAGTAGCCTTGCGAACCGCCATTTCCATGGGGTACGACGAAGCCTATTTATTGTCCGACCGCAAGTTGGGTGGGAGCGATACATACGCTACCGGATTGGCAATCTCCACCATGCTGAAACACCTGGGCTTTACCAAAGATTCCAAAGAACCGTTTATTATACTGGCAGGAAGACAAACCAGTGATGGCGATACGGCGCACGTGCCTTCGCAGGTGGCGGAAAATCTGGGCATTCCTCAAGCCACTTTTGTGGAAACGGTGAAAGCCGATGGCGAGGGCAATGTCATTGCCAAACGGGTAATTGAAGGCGGTTATCAGATGATGAAACTACCCATGCCGTGTGCCATTTCCTTGACTCCCACGGGTATTCCTCCCCGTAAACCTTCGCTAACCGGAGCTATTAAAGCACGAAATGCCACGGTAACTGTTTTTGGAATTGATGATATTGGACTGGGTACCGAAAAAATTGGATTAAGCGGTTCGCCAACCATTGTAGCCGGAGTGGTCAATATTGTGAGTGAACGTGCTCCGATTATTATGTCCGAAGGTCAGAACGAAACCACCCTGGTTGACAGTTTGATTTTGAATATGAAAAAAGGCGGTAATGTGTTGGAGAAAAAGGAAGCCGTCGAAAAGAAAGCGGTTGAAAAACCTGAATTTCCGTATTACGATAACCGCAACGGTGCCAAAGGCATTCTGACCTGGGCCGAAGTGGCGAACGGAACCATTACCCGTCCTTCGATTGAATTGCTCACTCCAGCGCGTAAACTGGCCGACCAGTTAGGCAACGATACCAAAATAATGACCCTGTTGATTGGAAAAAACATAAAAGATCAGGCCAAGGTGTTGTTTGAACATGGATCGGACGAAGTAATCGTGGTGGAAGATGATCGGTTGGAAGAATACTTGGTACTTCCGTTTTCGTCCATATTCACGCAGCTTATCAACGAACGAAAACCGGAAATCTGTTTGTTTGCCGCCACCACTTCGGGGAGGGAACTGGCTCCACGCATCGGCATGCGAACGGGAAGCGGCGTAACGGCCGATTGTACCGGATTGGAAATAGGGGAATACGTCAATCGCAAGGACAAGGTAATCAACAAACCGATTTTGCACTCGCGTCGTCCGACATACGGCGAAAGTAAACTGGCTACCATCCTGGGATTTGTCTATCCGCAAATATCCACTGCCCGTGCCGGAACGTTTGAAGTGCCTGTTCGACAGGAAGGACGCACCGGAGTAATTACCGAACTGAAACCTATACTTACTGAAGATGAATTCCGTGTGGAAATATTGAAAACAGTGAGGGGCGAAGGGAACTCGGTGAACCTGTTCGATGCCGATATCATTGTATCGGGGGGTAGGGGAACTACCGACGACAGACTGGAATTGATAAAACAACTCACCGAAGCGCTCAAAGATAAAGGCATGAAAGCCGAATGGGCATGCAGTCGTGTGGTGGTGGATGAAGGTTTTGCAGAATATGCACGGCAGGTAGGGCAGACCGGTAAAACCATTCGTCCGAAGGTGTATGTGGCGGTCGGTATTTCGGGAGCGATACAACATATTGCCGGGATGAAGGAATCCGAAACCATTGTGGCGATAGATCATAATCCCAAAGCTTCCATATTTCATTTTGCCGATTTTGGAATTGCCGGTGAATATACCGACATTGTTCCAGAACTAATTGAACGGGTCAAAGCCGGGTTTACCTTTGGTATTGAACCGATAAAGAAATAGAGTTTTTCAGTTATTGTGCTAAACACGAAGACACGAAGAGACAAAGCTTCAAATTGAATTAGTTCGGATAACTCATTCATTATTTGGAATTTTTATTGTCAGATAAAAATTATTTGATTCTTCGCTTCGCTCTGAATGACAAATCATTAAATTGTTTTTTTAGAGTAGGGGGTTGGTTTGCGGCGAAGCCGCAAACCAACCCCCTACATAAACATAACATGCTGATTGTCATTTCGAACGAAGTGAGAATTGAAAATCGGCGTTAGCCAAATCTCTCCCTAAAACAACATATATAAAGCTTACTGGACAATACTGATTTAGAATAAGCCTTTTAATCGTACAAATCTGTCCCCCCTCCTTGTGAGGGGGTTAGGGGGAGGTCCCATCACAAATAACACTGAAATACTCTAACCACGTATAACCATCCTGACACTATTTGTTGGGACGGTTTTTATTTTGCTGTTCCACATAATAAACAAACGTAAATTTGTATAAAAATAAAAGGACGATTTGTTGGCTGTGTTAACTGGAATTTTTATCTTTGAAGCTTTAAATATAAATCAGTTGTAATTTTTGAATAATTAAGCATCAGATAAGCAGGATAATGATAATAAACAGCAAAAGAAAGAAAAAGCAACAACAGCTACTCGAAGCATTTGGAAAAATAAAAACCGACTCATTTGATTTTGAATATATTGAAAAATATTTCCGAAAAAAAGACCATGCTAAAGCTTTTCAAACCCTATCGGATAAAACCTGTAACGATTTGGATTTTCGGGAATTATTTATATTTGTTGACCGCACCCATTCAAGAGTTGGACAACAATTTCTTTATAACAAATTAAGAAACATACCTTTAGACTCGACAGAAAATAGAAACCATGAAAAATTATTGGAGGAATTTACAACTGATTCCGAGTTTCGCCTATCTGTTCAAAGACAATTGAGCAAATTGAACGAAAGAGAAGTTTATTATATTGCCTCACTCTTTCAGGAAGAAATTTTAAAACCACCTAAATGGTATTTTATGGTTCCGGTGTTGTGTTTTGCAAGTGTGCTGTCCTTTATAATGGTATTCTTTAATCCGTCATTTTTTCTTTTCATCTTGGGTTTATCCTTAATAAACTTTGTGATTCACTATTGGAATAAGAAAAACTTATTCCATTATTTTAGTTCTATTCCACAACTACTAAAACTAAATGGCGTAGCTCAGGAATTATTTAAGAACGACAATTTAAAGCAAATTAATCCAGATTTGATGAAATCGGCTAATGTGATTAATAAAGTCAGTAGTAGAATGTCGGTTTTTAATTTTGAGGTGAAAATTCAAAGCGATGGTCAGATATTATTTTGGACGATGTTTGAACTTATAAAAATATTATTCTTGATTGAGCCGCTCTTTTTATTTAGCACGTTGAAACGCATTGAAACTAAACGAACAGAAATTGAAAATGTATTTGAATTTGTAGGTGAAATTGACAGTCTGATTTCCATTGCTTCGCTTCGAAAAGGTCAGGAAAGCTTTTGTATTCCCGAAATAAGCAAACAAAAGAAATACCTTACTGCCGAAGAAATTTACCATCCGTTGATTTCGGACTGTGTAAAGAACAGCATTAATATTAACGATAAATCAATATTGCTAACGGGATCGAATATGTCCGGTAAAACTTCATTTATTCGCACCATAGCGCTGAATGTAATCACCGGACTTACTATAAACACTTGTTTTGCAAAACAATTTTGTATGCCACGGATGCGGGTGTTTTCGGCCATCAGAATCAGTGATGATCTAATGAACGATAAAAGCTATTATTTCGAGGAAGTATTAACCATTAAAGAAATGTTGGATAAAGGCAATGATGAAAACTTGAACTTGTTTTTACTCGATGAGATTTTCAAGGGAACGAATACCGTTGAACGAATTTCTGCTGGTAAAGCTGTTTTGTCATCACTGAATAACGACAGAAATATAGTCTTTGTATCGACACATGACATTGAGTTAGCCGATTTATTGAAGGATGAATATGATTTATACCATTTTAGCGAAATTGTTAGTAACAAAACCGTGGACTTTGATTATAAGCTAAAAAATGGAAAATTAAAGAACCGAAACGCCATCCGAATACTTCAGATAAATGATTATCCTGAAGGTATCATAAACGAAGCTATTGAGTTATCCAAGAAATTAGACGATTTGAAAGCAACCTAACTATCTTTCAATCACAATTAAAAAATCAATACTAAAAAACAACCGATTATCATAAATAAATCTTTATTTTTGTGGTTGGTTTTTTGGAATTTAATCTATTATTCACTCAAACCAAAAACCCAGAATAAACTTCAACCATCTAAAGACAGACCCTTTAATCAATATATCTATGAAACACAAAAAACTTCTTATCAGCAGTTTAATTCTTCTTTCAACATTAGCTATCAATGCTTTTAGTCAAACTCCCATCTATCTGGATAGCAACCAACCCATCGAAGCGCGTGTAAAAGATGCTCTTTCGCGAATGACGCTGGAAGAGAAAGTGAAACTCTGCACAGCGCAATCCAAATTCAGTACTCACGGTGTGCAGCGGCTGGGTATTCCAGAGTTATGGATGAGTGATGGTCCTCACGGGGTTCGTGCCGAATTGCTTTGGGATAGCTGGAATACCGCTAACTGGACAAATGATTCGTGCACTGCTTTTCCTGCCCTTACTTGTTTGGCAGCTACCTGGAATCCGCAAATGTCAGCTATTTATGGAAAAGCCATTGGTGAAGAAGCTGTTTATCGCCGCAAAGATGTGCTTTTAGGACCGGGTGTGAATATTTATCGTACTCCGCTTAACGGAAGGAATTTTGAATATATGGGCGAAGATCCGTTTCTGGCATCGCGTATGGTTGTTCCTTACATTCAGGGAGTTCAGAAAAATGGAGTAGCTGCCTGTGTGAAACATTTCGTGCTGAACGATCAGGAAAAATGGCGTGACAAAATCAGTGTCGATATCAGCGACCGGGCATTATACGAAATTTACCTTCCTGCCTTCAAAGCGGCCATAACCGAAGGAGGTGCCTGGAGTATTATGGGTTCTTACAACAAAATCAGAGGACAATATGCCTGTGAAAACGAGTTGACCTTGAATAAGATACTAAAAGGTGAATGGAAATTTGATGGATGCGTGGTAACCGACTGGGGCGGAGCACACAGCACTAAAGCTTCGGCTTTGAATGGTCTCGATATTGAAATGGGAACCTATACCAACGGATTTACTTCCAATCGGGCATTTGCTTATGGCGATTATTTTTTGGCTACACCCTACCTCAAAATGCTTAAATCAGGTGAGATACCGGTTTCCAATGTGGACGATAAAGCAACGCGCATCCTGCGCCTGATTTTCCGCACAGCCATGAACAAAAACCGACCTTACGGATCGTTAGCCAGCGAAGAACATTATACCGTAGGACGCACCATTGCTGAAGAAGGAATTGTGCTATTGAAAAACTCGGCTAATTTGCTACCAATCGATGCTTCAAAATACAAATCAATAGCTATTATCGGTGAAAATGCCACCCGGAAGCTAACCGAAGGAGGTGGTTCGTCCGAATTGAAAGTAAAACAGGAAACCTCACCACTAAAAGGTCTGATTGAAAAATTCGGAGCAGACAAAATTAAGTATTCGTTGGGATATGCTTCCGGAGCTGCGGCGTACGACCGCGTGCTGAAAGCCCGACTCAATCCCGATTCGTTGAGTGCGGCAGCAGTTGATTTAGCCACCAAATCCGATTTGGTTATCTTTGTGGGAGGATTGAATAAAAACACGCAACAGGACTCCGAAGGTAATGATCGCCAAAGTTTTAGCCTGCCATTCGGACAAAATGAGTTGATAGAAAAACTACTGAAAGCCAATAAAAACGTTGTTTTGGTTATGCTTAGCGGAAATGCTTACGAAATACCCTGGATTAAACAAGCCACCACGTTGGTTCAAGGTTGGTACGGTGGTTCGGAAGCCGGACATGCCATTGCCAATGTACTCTCGGGAGCTGTTACTCCAAGTGGAAAACTGCCGTTTACTTTCCCCGTTAAACTTACCGACACGGGTGCACATTCGTTCGGAACGGAAACCTATCCGGGCGATGGAGTTACCGTATCGTATAAAGAAGATATTCTGGTGGGCTACCGTTGGTTCGATACCAAGAAAATTGTTCCACAATTCCCATTTGGTTATGGGTTGAGCTACACCACCTTTGCTTACGGAAAAGCTAAAGCAGATAAAACAACTTTGGGCGAAAATGAAACCGTTACCATTACTATCCCGGTTAAGAACACAGGAAAAGTAATCGGCAAAGAAATTGTAGAGCTTTACGTAAAAGATGAAAAATCAACAGAACTACGCCCTGAAAAGGAATTGAAAGCATTCAGCAAAATTGAATTAAAAGCGGGCGAAGAACAAAATATAAGTTTTACACTCGACAAAACCGCCCTTCAATTTTACAGCGACGTGAAAAAAGGTTGGATTGCCGAACCAGGTAAATTTACCATCCTGATCGGCTCTTCTTCGCGCGACATAAAATCAATCCTTGATATTGAACTAAAATGAAACAGGCAGATAAATTATCTGAAAATACCCATTATACAGCTGTAAATCTAGGTGAATTGAATGATTTAATGGATTATTCATTGATTCATCCGGTAACCAAAAAAGTTATTGAAGGCAAAGTATTTTTGAAAGATGCCACCAAATCAACCGGAACGGAGATTTCGTTTAATTCATTGCCTCCAAAGACTGAGCAAAACTATTTTCATATCCACCGGAAAAACGAAGAAACCTATATGATTTTGAAAGGTTCAGGATTCTTTCAGGTGGATGAGGATTGTTTCAGCATTCAGGAAGGAAGTGTAATACGGGTTGCTCCTGCAGGTAGGCGCGGTATTCGTAACGATTCCGATGAGACTATGGTTTACATCGTGATTCAATCGAAAGAAAATTCGCTCGAAGAACATACCACTGCTGATGGTGAAAGAGTGCCCTTTGAACCGAAATGGAGATAATAAACAACTAGAAATTAAGAAACTCATGAAGATATTGATTGCCGGAGCAGGCAAGCTTGCCAATTCAATATTGTCAGCTGACTTGCAAATCCAAGGTTGTGAAATAGCAAAATGGAATGAAGCAAACAATACTGCTAATGAAAAAGCAATCGTTGTTCATGCCGGCTCTGGAAGACAATTAAATGAATGCATCGAGTTTTGTTCGCGTACCCAATCAGCGTTTATAGAACTTTCCACCGGATTGAAAACAAAAAATATCGAAACTGACTTTCCGTTGATTATTTGTCCCAATACATCGGTTTTGATTCTCAAAGCATTGATAATGCTTCGAAATTACGGGCATTACTTCGATGCATATGAAAAAAGCATCATCGAAAGCCATCAAGCATCAAAAACCACAGAACCGGGAACAGCTTATGCCTTTGCCGATTCGCTGCATTTTAATCATACTGGTATTATTTCAGTCAGGGATCGTGAAGTGCAATTGAATCAGATTGAAATTCCAGCTGAATACCTTGATAAACACGCCTATCACCGGATTATTATCAAAGATGAAGAAGATGAAATAGTCATTGAAACCCGGGTGTTGGGTCATAAATCATATGCCTCGGGGGTAAAAAGAATTATCGAAGCTGTTTTGAAAAACAAGCTGGAGAATAAAAAATACAATGTATTGGATTTGATTGAAATGGAGTTGCTTTAGTTTGGCTTATAAACCTTTTGCATTGAGTTTGCGTATAAATTTAAGCGAATAATTCTCATGGAAAGCATTTTTACTGACAAAACAAAGGCTCCAGATAATACTGATTTGGAAAAGGCATTGGGTGAAACATACTGTTGGTGGCAGGCAATAGCAGATTATGTTTATCAGAAATATCCGCAAGGAACAGAGTTATGGAATTGCTCAAAATACGGGTGGTGTTACAGAATTAGCGACAAGAAAAGAGCCATTGTCTATCTTTTACCAAGAGATCGTTTTTTCAAAGTGGCCATGGTATTTGGTCATAAAGCTACTGGGAAGGTGCTGCAAAGCGAATTGTCCGCCAACATCAAACACGAACTGGAAACAGCCCGGGTTTATGCAGAAGGACGTGGCATTCGTATTGACATTAAAGACGATTTATTGATAAACGACATTAAGACATTGATTGAAATTAAATTAGCAAACTAAATTACAATATTCATCTTTTAATCAAACATTATGCAATTTGAAACAGAACATATCTTTCAGATTTTAGGTGCTTTGGCGGCAGGTGCCATCATTGGTTTTGAAAGGGAATACCACAGTAAGCCGGCAGGATTCCGAACCATGATTCTTATTTGTGTAAGTTCATGTCTGTTCACCATTCTATCTGTTTCGCTGTCCAGTGGCGACCGCATTGCTTCCAACATTGTTACAGGCATTGGGTTTATTGGTGCAGGTGTGGTATTTAAAGAAGGTGCCACAGTGCGCGGAATCACTTCGGCAGCCTTAATTTGGATGGCAGCTGCCATTGGTATGAGTATCGGGCTTAAATTTTATATCCTTGCAGCGCTCGTCATTTTAATCGTACTGCTTATTTTGGTTGCTTTCACTCGCATTGAACAAATATTGGACAATCTACACCAAATAAAATCGTATGAGATTGATTTTATTTCAACCAATTATTCAATCCAGGAACTTGAGAATGATATGAAAGAAAACAATATCCACTTTACGCGGCTCAAAACAGGCAAGCAAGACAATGTTGTCAAAGTAGAATATAATATCAATGTTTCACCCTCGAAACATAGAGAGAAAATTGACTCTTTCTTTATTAATAACTCAAAGATAAACGGATTTGTTGTGTAAACCTATGAAAACAAATGCATCCAAAACTATTTGTGGACTTTTAGTGTTAGTATCTTTGACAATCATTTCCTGCAAAAATACTGCGGCCAAAGATTCCGAAACGCTTGCAAATGCCGACCGATATTATTCTTCGCTTTCGATTAAAGAGGGCAGAAATGCAGCATTTCTAGCCATGTTCGATTCAGCCGGAGTAATGCTTGGTTCTAACCGACCACCAGTGGAAGGTTACAAAGCGATAAGCAAACTTCTTATGAGCCATAGCGATAGCACATACACCCTGACGTGGGAACCGATGTTTGCTAAAGTGTCAAAATCAGGTGAACTTGGTTATACGTATGGTACATATAAGCTCACTGATAGAGCTTCGGGCAAACAAACCGGTGACGGAACATATACAACTGTCTGGCATAAAAATGCAAATGGAGAATGGAAAGCAATGCTCGATACAGGAAATGAGGGTCTTAAATAACCAACATAAAAATAGTTACTTATGAACTCGAAAAAATTTTACGCACTTGCATTTGGATTTTTGCTTAGCCTTGGCGCATTGTTTGCACAAAATCCTACCGATTCTATCCCAAAAAATCCGGCAGACACTATAAGAGTTGGAAAAACGTTATACGAAAACAGTTGCGTTCGCTGCCACTCACTTAAAGCCCCTAACGAATATACAGCTCAGGAATGGCCTGAAATTACGAACAGAATGCAGCCTAAAGCTAGAATTACCGACCAACAAAAAACTATTATTCTCCGCTATTTGCTTGCAGATGCGAAAAAATAATTTTTAATAATAATTCTTTCCTCGCTGAACAGTTAGTTTGCAAAAATAAGAATGAGTAAAATGAATTTGCAGTAATACAATTCATTTTACTCATTCACTAATGATTCTTCTATTTTGCTAAATTTTTAAAAGCTGATCCAAAAATCAGATAACCGGTATTTCCTTCAATCGTTCCCTCGTTTTCTCCCCACAGAAATGGCCAATCATCATAGTTCTCAAAGTGGTCTGGTTTTCTGAATAATAAACCCGGAGCAACATTGCCCGGAATGGCTGAGAAATCAGCTCTGTTATTTCCATAAAAGACTGCTTTTGGACGAGTTGCTCCCACCGTCGCGACTAAGGAATAGTTGTGGTACGGATGGCAGCCAAACAGCCAATTGGTAGTTTTGTAAGCATTGTTTACATCGATAATATCAGGGAAGTATTTGCTTGCAAAGCAATTGGTTGTGCCGAAACTCACCACGGCTCCACCACCTGCCCAATTACCCAGACCGATTGGAACACCGTATGGATTATCCTTTTCAAGTCCGTCGAGGTATTCTTTGTACTTTATAACATATGGACGGAGTTTTTCTTTGTAAGATGCGTCCATGTGTGGTATAGCATCCAATGCCGTCAAGAGGTTCATACTTACGCTACGATTAAGTGCAGGCCATAAAACTTCCTGAAATTTATCGATATATTGTTTCTCTCCTGTTGAGATGAATAACTGAAGATTGGTGGCAATATCCGCTCTGCCACTCCATTCACCACGTCCCTGCGGCTGCGTGGAAAGTAATTCTGTTCCCTCTTTCAGCAGTCTTTTCGACTGAATCAATGCTCTTGCCGAAAGATCGTCGTTATACCCTTTCAAGGCTCTGCTTGCTTCGGCAAACATAGTTGCAGCTCTGAGGTCGAGACTTGGATTGCGGCTTGTGAATGCCCACATACCATCCTTTACTCCACTCGACCGGCCATCAGGGGCTATTTCGTAAGGACCAAGGTTAGGATTATAGGGAAGGCCATCGGTTATTGAAGCTGCATCACCAAGGTGATGGTAATTGTCAAGAACAGAGTTAGAGAGAGCTTGTGACATGTGACCAATAATTTCTGCCTGAGCTAACAAGTTTAATGTTCCATGTTCTATAAACTGCAACATGTCTGGTGTCCCGTCGGGGCGATGAAGATCAACATAGCGATGCTTTTGATCTACAAAGGTTTCATCACGTAGCGGTTTAAAGTATTCCCATGTTTTGACAAAATTCTGCACTACGCCAATATTCGATCCTGTCTCAATATCAAAATCCCCTGCATCGAAGAAACCGCCTACGTTTAATCCGGGAATCAATTCCAGCGCTTTATACTTGGTATCAGTGGTTGGTCCTTGACTATGAAGATCGAAGTGATCTGTGTTTGGTGGTGCCTGGAGATAGCCATCCTTAAATGGCTCACCATGCCACACCCTGTAACCTTCTTTTACGTACATGTGGTCCATGTGTATGGGTATCCATACATCGCTGGTAGCGTCGGTAATCCAATTATAAACACTGTTGTCTATCAAAAAGTTATTGGTTTTAAGGTTGCCATATTGAATATAGTATATACCCGGGGCTTTCACTGAAGAAAAATCAAATTTCACGTAATGATATTTATAATAATCGCCCCAGTGCACAATATTGCCGCTGAATGCTTTAGTAGCATTGCCATCGTCACCTACTTTATATAGCGATGCGGTTGCGAGCGCTACATCTTTTTTGTCGAGTTCAATCACAGAGACTTTGGGCTGCGAAGGGAGGTAGCCCACTTGAGAAAAACCGATATTTGGTTCTCTAACCCAACCTTTAATGGCATTGGGTTCAACTGTCCAGGTCAAGACTTTGCCTGTTTTTCCTGCAGGAAGTAAACTGCGAACTACAAACCAACCGTTTTGAGCCAGCATTCGACCGTCGAAGAGCATAAGATCGGCATCAAGCGAACTGATTTTTACTAAACGCTCAGGTGCATCGGGTGCAAGAAGTAAGTTATGACCAGTTTCAAGTGGAAGCGGATCAATAAATCTACCCGTTCCTCTATCGTCGGAAGTAACATATCCTTTATATTGTTTAAGTTTTTCACTATTGGGCTTTGTAGTTGTTTTACTTACTGCATAGCGTGGAAATCGGTTCGGACGTCCATCCATTAAATAGGCTTTTCCCCAATATTGTGAGGGTAGAAACTCAAGATTAAATCCGGCTTTGCCTTCAAGTACTTTAGGAACGGGTTTATCAAGGTAAACAGATATCTCAACGCCTTTACCTTTAGCAGTGACAACTACCCGCGAATTAAAGTCGAAGTCTTCATACCTTAACGAAGCCTCAATGGTTTGCGAAGCACGGTCAACTTTTCGGTTTGAGACAGCGGGAACAAGATCCCATTGCTCGGGAGTGTTAGAAAGCCTCACAGCGCCACCTTGAGCTGTTCGGACACCGTGATGAATCAATTCGATACCGGCATTCTTCTCATCGTTAAAGCCTCCGTTAAAGATATTGCTGTACGTGAGAATATTGACACCTTGTGTCTCGAAATATTCAAGATTATTGATTTTTAAATCCTGACTAGAAACATAGTTGAATGCCGACAGGAATAGCATTACAGCCGATAAAATTGTTATTTTCCTCATACTGACTTAAGATTATTATAATATGTGATTTGAATTCAGAATTTTTTTATTCTCACGAGGACTAAACAATAAATTTTCACAAAACCCCCCGTTGAAAATAATCTACAAATATAATGATAAATTACCACTTGTAGCGACTATATTTTGCTTGTATGATGTAGGGGCAGGGGAGCGTTCGCTGTCCCACGATTGCGTCGTGTGGCTTAGCTACTTATTATTACTAAATACCCTTTGTTGTTTTTCACTCCTCTATTTACACACGCGATACAATCGCGAGGTAGCTGCGTTACAAACGCTCAACCATTATCCCCTCGTTGCAAACGAGGGGGAGGTGGAGCAACACTTAAAATTAAACTATTAAGTTAGGTAGATATTATTGTAGCAAAGTTATCTGTTTCATAACTAAGTTTATTCTGGGTTACCAATAGTCATCGTCCGATTGAACTTGCTTTTGCTTTTGATTTGGATATGGGTTACCGTTTGTTTTAGCCAATGGAGGTGTTATCCATTTTTGAAAGTTATAGATAATACGTTCATTATATGATGCTTGTATCTGCATACCTTTAAGTAGAATCATTTTGGGTGAAACATCAGGTAAGAAATCATTTTCTTTCTCATAATTATGAAAATCATAGATGGGCAAAGCATCTCTTCTTTCGATAGCGGTATTGTACGCAAGTCTGAAAATATCACTCAGTTGAGCCTTTTCTATTAGTTTGGTATCTTTATATAATAAACCAACATACAGAAGCAAATAGGGATCTTTGTTGTAACGGGCAATGTTATAAGCTTTTTGCAGGATCGACTTTACCGTAACAGGTTTGGTTATTTTTTTATCCGATGTAACTTTAGCCAACTGAAGCAATCGATATCCATCGTTATTTTTTAAAGCCGATT
>Ga0302215_10001823_pt1 | contig 14949 bp, 28 predicted proteins | sample II_Fen_N3_1_FD_194580 | JGI IMG/M metagenome (GOLD analysis project Ga0302215, IMG submission 194580) | Peat permafrost microbial communities from Stordalen Mire near Abisko, Sweden - II_Fen_N3_1 | ecosystem: Environmental > Terrestrial > Soil > Wetlands > Permafrost | place: Sweden: Abisko...
CGTATATCTTGACAGTATAGACGAGGTAGTGGTAAAGCACTTGCTGTCACCCATCAAAGCTATAGGAGATAAAGTCATGGCAACATTAGCAGATGTACAAGCAGCACTGGCACAAGCGGCACAAGATGCTACTACAGAGAAGGAAGAAGTTGCGGTCGCAATCCAGGAACTCAGCGATCAGATCACGGCGCTGAAGGACCAGCTTGAATCTGGCACTGTGGTTAGCGCCGAGGACTTGGATTCTTTGGTAGCCACAATTCAAGGTATCGACGAGCAGGTGAAGGGCATTACGGTACCTGTAGCGCCTGTTTGATAGCTTGACGTAATAAGTAAGGCCCTCGGCTATTACAGCGAGGGCCTTATTCTATGTAGTAACTACTAGACCAACACCCAGTCCTTAGCCAGCAGGTCACTCTGAGACGGCAGCCAACCCATCAGGATTTCACCAGAAGCAGTCTTCATGGTAATACATGGAAGCACCGTAGCATAACCGCCTCGCTCTATGGCATAGTCCCGATTGTTATCCGACCAGAAAGAGTCAGCCGGAATGCTCCGAGCGGATGTCATTGTGTTCTCATAAGAGACCGACAACGACAGCCACATACCCTTACCATTCCAGCCCTCACGCGCCACACGCTTTCCAGCCTCGAGCTGCTCAAGCGCCCAACCGAGTCCCCGGTAGAGCTGTAGATGCATAGAGATCCCATACTTCGTGATGGGGTTTTCTTTTGCTATGTACAGCTCCTCCTTTAGTAGGTAGCCCTCGAGCTGCCAGAGCTTGCCAAAGGCATCCACATAAGCATACTCCTCACCAAGCTCTTTGTCAAAGTTCTGGGGATCAACATAGGCCGACTTACCACGAACTGAGAAGCCATTGATCATTTCCAACTGGCAGATCGTCACGGTTGAGTCTGGGACACGCATGTACGTGATCTTCTTGATCTTTGACTCAATACCTTCTTTTGTTACTTTGTTTGATAAGTTCATTGTAGCCTCACTTATTGAATTGATACTTGATAGGATCATGCGCCAGGTAATCTTGCACGATGACGTCAGTGGGTAAGAACCCGAGAGTGCTGGTCTTGCGGCTTAGCGCTATGCTCGGCGACTTGAGTACTTGTCGGCCCTTCTGCTGGATGAAGGTTTGAACGTGATTCTCGTAGCAATGGCAATCCATTAGAAAGAACGTCAACGACATTGGCCGCAAAGCAGTATCGCGCGCCACTAGCTCAGTAAGCAGGGCATAGAGCACGATGTCGGACGGCAGTCCAACGCACAGGTCAACTGAACGCATGAACACACCACAATGCAAGCCGCCTTCACGTACGTAGAACTGGAACAGTATGTGGCAGCTTGGTAGGCAGCACCTGGCATTTGGCTCGTAGGCACTAATCACGTGGCGCCGAGAGAGTGGGTCTGTCCTCAGATTCTCAATGGTCGTGGCCAGCTGGTCGATACCGTTGAGCTGACGCCAAATGGAACCATAGCTACGCCCAATACGCCACTCAGATTCCGGCTTGCCCTTGTTTTCAGACCACTCAGCGGCATTGTCATACCAGTAGTTGCACCCAAACTTCTCGTAGGTAGCCAAGTCCTCGGCGCCACGAACAAATCCGGCTAGCTCCCCGAACACACCGCCAGGATACATCTTGCGAGTGGTAAGCAGCGGGAAGCCGTCGTCAAGCGGAATCTTGAGCGTGCAACCTGGAAGCGAGCGGGTGGGTCCTGCTCGTGAATCGGCTCGGTAGCCATCGTCAATAACTTGGCTGACCAATGCAAGGTAGTCATGCTCCCAACTCAAGATAACACCCACTCGCCGTCGACCAGCTTGATCTTGCGGGTCTGCGAATCGGTGGCGCCAGCCGTAGCTGTCATGCTCTGCTGCATCAGCTCAGCGTAGCCCACGATGTCACGCATGGCATCAACGTACATGTGATCGCCATTGAGCAAGCGGGCAATCTTGTGCTGCACCATTTCAAGCCCTTCGCGCTGGACATTCGACAGCTTTGCCCAATTGTCAGTAGCTTTCATGACATCCTTCAGGCGCTGAGAGATTTTCGCGTGGCCCTCGAATGATCCATGTGTTTTCTGACGCTCGTCGAGTGTTTCTTGAATAGCTGGCATTACGTATCTCCGTAAATAAATTCTTAACACTTCAGAAAAAGCCCTAGTTTTAGGGCTTTTCTCATTGCCTGGGTACTTGGCTTACTCGCCTTCACCTTCTTCGTCAGCATCAACCGGGGTTTCGGCCGGAGCTGCTTTGGCCTTCTTTTCCTTGACAACTTTTTCCTTCTTAACCGGGGCCGGCAGCTTGCCTTCTTGGCGAAGCTTGTTCTTGTACCAGGCGATGGTAGCCGGCGTCGGGTTGGAATCGGGGATTTCAGCCTTGACGGTGTCGATGACTTCCTTCGTCGACTTGCCTTCGATCAGCAGGGCCATGGCGCGTGCGCCGATACCCTTGCCGCGGACTTTGACTTCTTGAACTGCACCAGTTTCACTCATTTTCTTGCTCCTACGTTGGGCGGATTTTTCGGCTGCCAGAATTTGCTCCGGCTCAGCCACCTTTGTCACCGCGTCAAGTTTCTCAATAGCCTCGAGTGCCGCCTTCTTGGAATCAAAAGACTTTCGAGGTTTCTTGCCTGACGCGACACAGAGTAGATTATAGCGCGCAGTTATCTCCAACAATGACATTTCTGAAATATTTTTCAAAATAATTTCTCCTAGTAAAAAATCAATAACTTCTTGGTTATGCTTAAAAGCACGCTTGGCAGATTTCAAAAATGATAGAGCAGCATCCTCTACTGTCATATTGAGATTTGCATTGAACTCCTCGTTGAACTCACGCAGTACCATTGACCCGAACCTAGGGCCGTTAGCATCTAGCATGACGAACTTCACTATGTTGTTTCCGCCCACTACCAGAGCTGCTTTGCCATGCCTACTCCGCCTAACTTCCATTTCAGCGCTCTTTCGTAAGTTTATAATTAATTATATCACAAATTTGCTGTTAAACTCTTCCAGATCAAATTTATTACTTTTTCGGCTATTTGCAGGCCCAGTTATAATCTGCAGATTGTTATGCACGTGCAGCCCACTGACCAGTTTGCCCCTTAGCGGAATTTCGTGGTCTACCACATGTTTTGTGCCAGTGGCTGCCGTCACTTTCCTGGCTTGTTCGTACACCTCCAGTATCTTGGCCATATCAGCCCATTTTGGTGTGCGTCGAAGTTTACTGGTATGTCTAGCCATTGCCCAGGCGCTTTGTTTAGCAGGCTTTACAGGTCTTTGTTACCATGCCAAAATTCCTTTAGGTCTTCAAGCAGAGCAGTTTGGTTTGCTTCGCGCCTAGCCAGCGTCTTTATCAAAGACTCATCTACAGTGCCACGTGCAAGTATACGGTGAACAGTAACTTGATTCTTTTGGCCCTGTCTAGCCAAGCGAGCAATTCCCTGGTTATAGCCCTCAGCAGAACACGGTATCGTGAAGTATACCATGGTGTTACCACCCTTCTGCAAGTTAAGACCATGGGCGGCTGACATCGGGTGGACGTACATAATGGGAATCTCACCTGCATTCCACCGATCAACTATATCTAGCTTTGATTTTGCAGTGAACACTTCACCAGGAAACTTTGCCTGCAGCCTAGCCAAGTCTGACTTAAAGTGATACCAGATAAGCACGGGATTTCCGCTAAGCTCTTCAAGAAGCTCCTCAACAACGTCCAGTTTGCAGTCATGGATAACGTCGTAGTTATGCGTGTCGTCTATGTACAGCGCGCCAGAGGCTATTTGGATACACTTCGACATACCTACTGCCGCGTTAGCAGCCAGTACCACGCCAGACTCCACCTGCGCCATCAGCAGCTTTAGCATGTTCTTGTGTTGCTTCAAGGCATTAGCAGGTAGCTCAACATAGATGTCGTTTATCAAGGGCTCCTGCCCGACTTCCCACTCAGGACCTTCGCTAGTGTACACTATAGGCTCTATGAGCTTCCTTATCAGAGTGTCAGCGCCAGGATTCATGACATAGGCCCACGCATTAGGCGGTTGGCCTGGTGGTGACTTGCTCATGTCCAATGTGAAGAAGCTATTGCGGAAGTGGGTTATGTACCTGCCCAGCGCCTTGCCAGCATCTGCCACGTATATTTGACCAAACAAATCCATCATTGAATTTGGTGCTGGGGTGCCTGTGAGTATTACGCGGCGCTTAAACTTCGGTATTAGTGGCTTGAGCAGCTTGAATCGCTTTGAGTCGTAAGCCTTGAGCTTTGTTGACTCATCAATGACTAACATCTGGAATGGCCATTCTTTCATTTTGGCCAGCTTTGGGAGCAACCACAAAAGTCCCTCAAAGTTGATAAGATACACGTCAGCTTTTTTGGCTAGGTCGGCATCTTTAGTCGGTCCATGTAACGTTATGAACTTGAAGTGCTCAAAGTCAATCCATTTACGCGCCTCTTGCCACCAAGTAAACTTGACAACGCGCAGTGGGGCTACAATCAGAACTGCGTTTACTAGGCCCTTCTGCTGTAGCACTTTGAAGGCGGCAAGCAGAGAAGACGTCTTACCACGTCCAGGTTTTAGGAACAGTCCGCCGCCAGGCGTAGCTAGCAGATGCTGTACTGCTTCGACTTGATAGTCATGCGGAACCCATTTCTCAGGTGGTACCCATTCCTCACTCATCTGATACTTTCCGCAAGCTGTGCCTAATACAAAAATTAATAGCGCTCTCATGAGATGACGTCACCAGTACTGGCACATTGCAAGACTGCAAGTACGCTGCGACATCTTCTTGGTGGGGCGAGGTGTTGTGCTCACGGCCTGGCGCCTTGAACTCAATGTAGACCGACAGCCCGTTCTTCAACGGGATCAATCTGTCCATCCAACCGGCATTAGCTATCGCCTTGAGCTTAGCGCTACGTAGCCCGAGCTCCTTCTTAAGCCTGGCCACAAAGCGGCGTTCCACGTCGCGCTCAAGCATCACTCACCTTGCACGGTGATGGATTGGTTTCAAAGCGCACTGCTTTAATGGTTGCAGCACCACGAAGTAGCGCCTTCATAATACGGTGCCTGCCGTCTAATAGCACACCGTCCTCATCTAGAAGTATGGGGAATTCAAGGTCAGCGTCCTCTACCGCCTTCATGTGCATGACCATGTCTCGGAGTGTGAGTTTCTTGTAGGTGCACCAGATATACAAATGATCTAGCGGAACATCCATGACCGGCAAGTCCTTGGACAATACATGCAGCCTAGGCACACTCCACGTATGCCGACCCACAGAGCACATCTGTTCAGCGGTGGAAACCCACTTAGGTACGTTCATGTTTTGTCCAATCCCTGTTTAAATAGCCGTAGTCCCGCGGCTCGGTAACGACTTTGTTTTGGCCGCACACACCGCAGCGCCCTACATGGTAAGTTGACACACCTGGGCGTATATTGCAGCCGTACTTGGTCCCACAGTCGTGGCAGACTTCGCCAGGTTGCTTTGCTGCCGTTGCCCTTATTATAGCCATTAAGCTATCTCCATAAGTTTATTGCTTTTTGACAAGTTTGCGGGTGCGGTCAATACCTGTAAATTCCATGGTACGTGCAGTCCAGACACTAGCTCGCCTTGTAATGGTATAATGTGGTCAACGTGGTGTAGGCGGCCTGTTGCGTTAGATAGTATCTGCGCTTGTGTGTAAAAGGCGCGTATTGCTTTAAAATGTTCCCGTGTTAACCATGGAGGCGTGCGTAGTATTTTAGCGGCGCGGCGCTTGGCTTTTATTGCGTTTGCCTTGTCCGGGTTTTGTCTAGACCAGCGTAAACTTAAACGGCTTTTATAGGCACGTTTTTCTGGCGTATCAGTTGCGCGAGCATTGTATTGCTGCGTGGCTTGCGGATGTTGTCTAAGCCACTCTACATTGCGTTGGTAGGCCAACTCCTTATTATTTTCGCGCCACTTTAGCGCGGCTTGTCTAACTGACTCCTGATTAACCGCTTGCCAAACGCGTGTAGCTGCTATGGCTTTAGCTGGGTCGGCTGCATAACGTTGGCGCGCCACCGCGCGTAGCACTTCTTTTTGTGCCTCTGCTAGATTAGCTTTACGTGCTGCAACTTTTAATTTGTTGTTTGCGTACCATGCTATGGACGCGGCACCGCGGCATGCTTTACATACAGCCAATAGTTTGTCATTTTTAACAGCCCAGTACTCAGCATTAGCTGGATAATCATTTGCACATTTACTGCAATGTTTAAGCAATGTCATCGGATTCATCCTCCGGAGTTAGCTCAAACCAGTTTTGGCCGTATTCGCCGTCTGTAACCAGCTTTACATCAAGCTCTATACTTTCCATGCATTGTTGTAGTATTAGCATTTCAGCATGTGCGTGCTCTTTTGGACAGCAAATTACCACCTCATCATGCACGCACAAAACTAATCTGCCATGCACGCTGCGCTGAGTATATCTAATGCAGGCCTCTTTTGTTATGTCTGCCGAGCTGCCTTGCACCAGCACATTGAGCAACTTATAGGCAAAAGTACGCCAACGGCCGTCTATAAAGCGCGGTGGTTCTACATAGTAAACTCTACCGCCCCAGGTGCGAATGGGTTTGCCCGCATTTGCACGACGTTTAAGTTCATCATTAAGATGCGCTATGCCTGGCAGTACCTGTAAGTACGCTGTTTTAATTATGCCAGCCTCGTCCACTGTGCAACCTAATGATGCTGCAAGTGTAGTTAGCCCACTACCGTAAGTTATGGCAAAATTAACCGTCTTGGTTTGCTTACGACTTACGGTAAGCCCGGTTAGCTCAAGAATCATATCAGAAGCCATTTGATGCATATCCATGCGTGGATCTTTTTGATAGTTTTCTATCATCACCCCATCTTCGAAATGCGCCAGTACACGAAGCTCTTGGCCGCTATAATCTCTACCACATAGGACACAGCCTTCGTCTGCTATGATGTAGCTTCTAACGTTAGGCAATGGCGGAAACTCGTCCTTCAGCCATTCTGCATGTAGTCGCAATACCGCCTTAAATTTAGCAGATTCGAGGGTTGGCAAATTCTGGAAATTTGGTGATGAGCTTAGTCTACCGGTACGCGCCCCGCCATCATCACTGCGAGTAGTATTCCACTGACATCGTATTTTACCCCCGCCGAGTGGGTGCGTTGCCTGAATTAGCCAAGGCCTCATAAATGTATTCACACACGTCTGTATTGAGGCCCTATATTGCATTAAGGCTAACAACTTTCCAGTCAGCTCCTCAAGAGTCCGCTCCATGTTTGCCTTTGAAGTAGACCGCTTGCCAGTCTTTGTCTTAGTCCAAACTAACCCTGGGTGGGCCTTATCGATCGCATCTGCCAATTGTGCGTCAGAATTGATGTTAAAAGGCTCGCACCCGAGCATTAGAAAAAGTTGCTTGTCGATTCGTTCGAGTGCGCGATCGTACGTTCGAATGTCGCAAATGAGTCTATCGACGTCGACGCTGATGCCATCGCGGGTATTTTGCAGCATAATCGGCTGCAATTGCATCTCTCGGCGGTATGCAGCCCACATGCCTGCCGTCTCAACTGTGTCCCTATAGTAGTGGAATAACTTCATAGTGCGAACAACGTCGCCTATGGCATATTCGCCAACCATATCGCCAGGACACTTGCAAATGTACTCGCCATATGTTTTTGCGCCACGCTTGATATAACCTTGCGCTTGGCAGTATTCCCTAAGCTTATCTGACTCCTCCGGAGGCATACCCAGTAACTTCTCTGACAGTGGCTTTAGAGCATAAGTCATGGCATGCGGATCACAGAGGAAAGCCATGACCAGAGTATCATGCATTTGGCCCGTAGCAACTAAGGGCAATTCCCAGTGCCTATGCGCTATGTAGGAATCAAATGGCGAGTTATGCGCAATCAACTCAACTTCAGGATTGTTCCACAAGTCCGTCAGGTGCTTACGAGCTTGTTCCTCAGTGGAGTTATTGTTTGTCGGGTGGCCCCAGGCATAGTAGAGAGGCAGTTCGCCCTCAACATACAGCGCTAGGCCTACTGGTTTTGGTGGGTAGACTGGAAGGTCTTCAATTGCCTCAGTCTCGAAGTCGAACGTGGCTAGCATCATCTCTCCCAAGATGTTAGTTATTTGAAGTGAGCGCTTCCTTACTACGCCGCGCACCGTGCAGGGAAGTTCGGCGTTTTCCAGTTAGCCACCTATTCAGAAGCACTCACATTGAAGTAGCCTTTAGAGGACTCGAACCTCTGGCGACCGTCGTCTCGGTGGAATCCACCGCATCTACGGAATCGAACCGTACTCACCGCGTCCTGCAAGACCACTTCAATGTAAGTCCTCGTCTTTCCGAGGCGCCAAGTCTTACGGGCACAGCGACTAACTGTGGAGATGCCTGTGTTCAGCAGGCTGCCCGGCACAGCTTAAAACGGTAGAATACCTTTTGCCAACTCGCGGCGTTCACGCTCACGGCGAATGACGTTGTACCGGGAGTAGAGTCGATCAATGATACGGATGCGGTTCTTACCCCGCTGCTCAGCCTTCATCAAGAACTGCACCGTGTCTTCGTCAACCAGTTTTGCAAGCAGGCCTTGCAGAGTAGCCCACGAGTTGAGGTCGGACAACATGCCCTCGCGCTCAAGGCTAACTACTTGCATATTGGGCAGATCATCTTGTTTCATGGACTACTCCTTGTTAGAACTTCTCGTTCTTGGCCACTGCAGCCTTGGGATCAGCAGCTTGCGGGTACGGGAACTTGATCGTTTCCTTCGACACCTTGTGGCACTCGATCAACTTGGCAGTAGCTTCGCCGACTGGCACTGGACCTTGACACGTGAACGTGACCTTGAACTGCGTCTTGTCGTCAGGCACTGCTGAGATTTGGGTCAACACAGCGAACGGAGGACGCTTGAACTCAGTAGCCACGCCGTGCACGTACTTGCCCCAGTCCTTGACGCTTGTGACCGGAATCTTGAGGTAGATTTGCTCAGCGCCGAGCATTTTGGACGGAGTGTTCACGCAGTCAGCGGGCAGCAGTGCCAAGCGACGGACGTTCTTGCATGCCTTGCCCTTACCATCAGTGCCGCTGTCCCACTCATTGTTCGGGCAGCCAGCGCATGTTGCATTGACTGGATTCTTGACGTCTTTGTGCGGCACCATGGTATCTTCGTCATCGCCAAAGGCGTAGCAGGTGGGTGGCGCAGGATTATTCGGATCGAACTTGCCCGGGTAGAACGCGTTTTCCATCACACTGGCAATGATGATCACGTCCAGAGCATTCTTTGCGACGAGGTTACCATTGATGTTCAGCCGGCCATTCTTGGTAGACAGGAACGTACCGCCAAGCGCCTCTTCTTCAGCAGCTTCGACGGCGAACTGCGCAAGCTGATCTTCCCAGTTGACAACAGCCGTGGTTTGTTCCGGGCCCTGACCAACCTGAGGCTCGGCCTGCGGTTCTTCTTTGAATTCCATTTCACCCGCCAACAGCTCGTTGACTTCAGGCTTTGCTGCGTCTTTCTTAGACATCTGAATCTCCTTGTGATTAATTGAATTAGCTCAACTAGAGTACATTATAACGCATTTTTGTGCGCATGTACAACTATTTTAGCGTTTTGTGAGTGACAATTTCACCTTAGTAAACTTGCCAATGCCGGGCACATCTTCATTTTGGTCCCACCGCTCTTTGATGGCTTTACCAGACAAGCGACGTTGCAGCATGTCAAAAGCCTGGTTCTCAGTTATGTACTTGTAAATGTCAGGCCAGCTCTCGGGGGTCGGCTCTTCAACGCTCTTTATGCTTGAGTTTGCCGTCTCGCCACTTCCGCCAGTCTGCTTTGAATCTTTGAGCTTGGCAATGATATGCAGGGTATACGCAGCCTCGGTACGCTTGCGTTCCTTAACCTCGCGGGCCAACATGATCCGCTGCGAGCGGAGAATATAGAGCTTGTCGATGCACTCCCCCACGCTTTCAGGAAAATCAATTGGAGGTGCTTCAAGCTCGCCAATACCGTACGAGGGGTCAAAGTCTTCGTCATCATCAACTTCCCAATCAGCCATTAGAAGCTCCTGTTTTGAAGGGTGGCGCCACGCATCACCAAACTGGCAATGCTGTTAAAGAAGCGAAACCCACGCCAGTTTTCACGTAGTCGCCAATGCGTATACAAGCCAGGTCTTCAGTGCTTGGAGCTTCGAAGGTAGCCGGGTGTTCTTTAGCCATCGCCTGCGCATCAACAGCCTTTAGGCGTAGGTCAATAACAGAAGAGTCTAGGTTTTCTGACATTTGAGTTACTCCATTGAACGGGTGTTATAACCCCAGAATCCTGGCAATAGCAGCCTCAGGCGCCACGAAGTCAGCAGGTTTGCCTGCATCCACAGCGCCTTCCACGTAGCGCTTGGTGACTTTCGCCTTGACCTTAGTCATATTGGCCGAATGTACCGCACGTTGGCAGTCGATAATCATTTCGCGGGTCAAGCCCATCTTATAAAGGCCACCAATCAAAAAGTATTGAAGATCGATCAAAGCATCAACACTTGACACCGGGTTGTGCAACGTGTGCCCATCAATCAGTTCGTCCAGCTCCTCTCGCAGGCACTTCACCAAATGGCTAAACTCTGGCGTAGGCATCAGCCCGGGCTGGCGTTCAGGGATTCCTAGCAAGTCGCGGTTAAACTCGATCACGTCCGCAACAAACGTCTCATTGGTATTGTTCAATTTCAACTCCTCCAGCAGTTAGTATTACGAGGCTGTACTCGAAGTCCTTAGACCACTTCTGCGTGACGTCACCGCCACTGGGAAAATACACAGTTTTGATGCCAGCCTGAACAATGAGCCGAGCGCAACGAGAACAAGGCATTAACCCAGTAACAACCAGCATACCTCCGTTGGTTTTTGCGCCAGTCCTGGCAGCCTGTGCGATAGCATTCTCCTCAGCATGGCAGAACATGTAGTCCTTAGCAGGCTGTGAGTAGTTCTTATCGCTATGAGCCAAGCCCTTTGACAAGTCATTGTAGCCCGTAGCTATGATGTTAAAATCAGAGCTTAGAAGTATTGCACCAATCTTACGCTTTGGGTTGCGTGACATGGTGGCTATAGCCTCAGCTACTGGAATAAATTTGGTTATGTTCATGGTTGTATGTTCTCCTCAGTGTAACCTTGTCGATGAAGTTTGTAGCACAGGGCATGGTAATACTCCATTTGAATCTTACCAAACAGTATACCACTAACCCGAATGGCCTTTTCTTCCACCTTCTTCTGGCATAGTGCGCAGGGGTGATGGACCTTTGGTTTCATTATGGAACGAATGGATAGTATCATAGGTACCAACTCGCTCCGGTAGCATCACGTAGGAATGGGTAATCCGCTGCCACTTTTTCAATCACAGGTACTCCTCTATAGTATAGGACAATGTCAGAGTCATAGGCACGTTCTTTGTATTCAATGTCCATGCTTCTAGTGGACCTTAGTTGCATGATAAGTTGTGGATGTAGCACCACATACTTCGGTTGAGCTCCTTCGCAGGCTTTTATGGCTTGACGCATGGTATAGTCGAGCATATATGCTATACCTATCATGCAGCTCTCAACCAAAGTCACTGAGGCTCCCTCATCTTGGTCCGATAGAAGTCTATCACCTTCCTGAGGTCAGCTACTAAGCTATGCTCGCGCTCCAGCCAATCCTGAGTTTTACCAAGTGCCTTGAGCATACCCTTAACCAGGCCTCTCAGCTCTAATGCCTCATCTTCCAGTATCTCAAGACGTCGGCGTCGTATGATTATCCACGGAAACCTCATTTCATTGCTTCCTTCTCGCATAGTTCCCGAAGCTTGCCAATCTCATCGGCCTTGGCTTTATGTATCTTGTACTCTTTCGAGTCTTGGGGCAGAAAGCTGGTGAAGCAGGCCTGCAACCAGCGGAACTCAGTCAGCAGCTCGGAGATACGACGAAACTGGTTAGGACCAAGCTGATTGGTGTTGAACTCCCGATTGAATACTCTGGCGGCTGTCTCATCAAATTTGAAGAATGACGCAGGGTACATCGCCAAGAGTTCAGTAGATAAGGCTACGCTGAGGGGAAGATTCACTACTCGGCCGTCCTTAGTCCTAGCTGCAATCAGTGCACAGGCGATGCCTTCAAGTGTCGCTTGACTTAGTCTCTCTAGACTCATTCTATGACCTCCATTGCGCAGCGACATCTTATGGAATACATTAGAGGACCTTCAGTATTCTGCACATCACTCACAGAAATCTCAGGCATAACTCTCCAGTGCAGTCGCATCTTAGGACTACGCTGCCAAGGTATAGGAGCTCCCTCAGGAACCATAACTGCTAGTGAGTAGCGCTTAGCAATAAAGGTACCGAGCAGCATGGCACAGCACTCCTCAACTGATGGCGTGATTATGCCATACACTACGTAAGGCAGTCCTGGTCGTACGTAGGTAATGGTGCCCAGATCGGGCGACACCTCGTCAAACATGTCCTCAATGCGTTGAACTAGGTCGTTCATTTCAACCACCTGAGTAACACTTCCATACCAACTTCGAATCCAGCTGCGTTACGATGACCACCCCCTCCAAGGGACTTAGCGATACTAGAAACGTCATAATCCCCGTTGGATCGAAGCGAACACTTGGCAATGAGTCCTTCATCAGCAAGCGTCCAACATAGTCCGAAAGTTCCTGATCTGAGGGCAAGTTCATGTCCGACGTCCGAGGTAAGGTGGGGTGGGCAGTTGGCGGCGAGGCCAGTAACAGTTTCGTGTTCGTAGATACCCATGTGGTTTCTTCCACCAATACCGCGAACCCAAGGCGGCACAGATGCGTGCATGGAACGCGCCATATCTGGGTTTACTATCGTGCACGGTCTCGCCGCACCCTTCACCACGGACTGAACGTTCTGGTCGTGGGCGCGAAGGATGGCCGAACCTTCAGCGATGAACTGTCGATGGGCGTCGGGGTTCCAAGTGAGGGACTCCAGCCACTCGCCCCACTGCTCGAAGTTCCAAGGCGCGTAGCTCCAGAGCGCCTTGTTGAACGCCTTCGTCCCTTCGATCTTGAACTGCCAGCGATCGTAGTCGTCGATGTGTTTGATGAGCATTGGGACTTCGGTGCCAGGGTTGAAGTATTCCCAGGCTAGCATCGCGCCGGATTTCTCATTATGTAAGTGAATCTCTATGTTTCCATGGGGGCTGTCCGGAGTACAGTTCCGTAGCTCAGATAGCCAGCCCTTTTCAGGTATGCCCCCGCACCACATCTCGAACGCCGTCTTGTGGTGGTCAAGCCACACGACGCGCTTGGCATGAGCGAAGATGAAGTCCATGATCGGCCTCTTAAAACTGAAGTCGAGGATGTAGACATCTCGCTTTTCTTCAGGCGTAGAAATGACATAGAAGTTACCCTTCATGTCTACTAGCCGGTAGGTGTGGAACTCAGCTGCTAGTTGGTCAATGCCGATGCCTGCGTCGTACCCCAGTGGTACGTACTCAGCTTCATCACCCAGAACAGTCCAGGCTGCAAATGCGGCGCCAAATCCGTCAGCGCAGTCTGCGTGGAAAATTACTAGAGGCCTCATTTCTTTTCTCCTTCAGTTACTGCATTCTTAGCATTGAGCAACGTTCTTGTAATTGGCCCATAAATCAGCAAAGTCGGGTCAACCAACGACGCAAGCAACTTGCCAACTGCCTTAGAGCAATGTATGCAGTTGTGGCCAATACGCTTGCCACCATCCACTACTGGGAACTCGGCTCTTGGCTTTTGCAAACCACAAGTACCGCAAGTTACCAATGACACGGTTGGCACGTAGCGCTTGGACTTCACTCTATAGCCTTTTGGACTATCATAATGAACACAGCACCGAACCAAGTACCTGCAATCCAGACCCACGACCTGACCTCCAGGCCCCAGCCATATACCATACCAAGGTAGCTGAGTATGAACAGCGCGAGTATAGATAACAAGTGTACGAGTACTTTCATAACAACCTTTCTATCATGGACTCAAGTCTGATAAGTCTTTCGATAAGAACCACTTGACGATTGCTCTGTTCTTGCATGACTTTCTTAAAGGTTTTCATCGCTAGAAGCTGCTGCAGATTAACATCAGAGGCCATCTCAAGCAGTGCCTGCCCCTCCTGCTCCAGAGCCGCAATGGCTTGAGCCCGTTCACTTAAGATCATGTATGAAAGCTTCCTGGCAGGTCATAGGTACAGAAGAACGAGTAGTCTTACAGTCATCAGTGTAAAGCACCTGCGCCTTTACTTCAGCAGGTGGCATGGGCGGCGGCAAGTTTGCGACTTGGACTGAGTTGATTATTCCAAGCGCAAAGTCGGTTAGTAAATCAAGCATTTTAGTATCTCCTGTTTGTCAACAGTTATATTTTAACGCAAAACTGCGCAACTTTACGCCAGAGTTGAAATTATTTGCGCTCCTTGGCTATGGCTGCGTCGATGGCAGCATAGAAATCGTCTTGTGTTTCGTAGCACTGTCCCGCTGCCACCGTGTCGATGTTCGTGGTGACATATTCCAGACGTTTCTCCGCCTTCTCGCACCGTGTGCGGAGGTCGGCTAGTTCGTTTCCGTTGCGCATGTTCCAGTTAGCTATGGCGTCAGTTCTTGTGTCGCCATGCATTTCTGCCCCACAGCCACCAACCTGAACAGGGCAGTGCATTACGTAGCATCTCTGGCTATCTGGAACCTCATGCATTCGGTGATAGGTTCTCATTTGAAGTTGCTCATCAAACTTCCATCCTGTGCCAGAGGGATATAAAGTGTCGTCGTCTTCAAGGTCGACTTTCTTCCCACAGAACGGGCACGGCTTCATAGCTTCGCTCACGCTTCTTCCCCTTTCTGATACTGTTCGATGGCGGCGAGCGCTGCAATCTCAAGTGTCGGTAATGGTTCTCCACCAATATCCCAAGTCATCGCCTCTTTGCATTTCAAAATCACGGCGTCAGCCTTGGCGAGCTTGTAACGT
>Ga0302215_10001825_pt1 | contig 14943 bp, 7 predicted proteins | sample II_Fen_N3_1_FD_194580 | JGI IMG/M metagenome (GOLD analysis project Ga0302215, IMG submission 194580) | Peat permafrost microbial communities from Stordalen Mire near Abisko, Sweden - II_Fen_N3_1 | ecosystem: Environmental > Terrestrial > Soil > Wetlands > Permafrost | place: Sweden: Abisko...
TTTCTCCTTTCATAACCATCCCAATCGCGTTTTCAAGCTCATTAAATCCACTTGATTTAAGGAGGAAGCCCTTAGCACCAATAGCCAACATTTTAGTATAAAATTCTTCGTCTGAAAACACCGTAAATGCAATAATCTTAAGCCCGGGCATAAGTTCAAGTGCTTTTTGAGTCGCTTCAAACCCATCCATCCTGGGCATATCAATATCCATTAATACTAAATCCGGCTTTAGTTCAGTCAGTTGAGCAATAAAGTCTTCCCCATTCGAGGCTTCACCGATTATGGTTCCTATACCCTCATAGTTTATAATAGCTTTTAGCCCTTGACGGAAAATCTGGTGATCGTCGACGATGACTATGTCCGGTTTTTTTTGAATGTTTGGATCCATTTATTCTTTAGGTTACTGTTACTGGTAGGGTTTCAAACTCTGGAGTCCTCCCATTTTTATTCTGTAAAATTACACATTACTAAAATAAATTAAATGGGCTTAAAAGAGTATACTTCTTTCACTATAGAAGTATTTTAAGACGACAAAAAGAGTAGTTTTATATCCGCCAAAAGTACTACTTAGAATAGTTCAGATTCTATTTTACAATAAGTATAAATTTATCACACAGCATGAAGCATACAATGATATTGAGAAGAAATTTAATCATTAAACACATCACTTATTTTAACGAAGCATATAGCTTGATTCAAAAGAAATTTGTATTATTTTATTATTATTCCTTTTAAGGAACTGTTCTTTAACTAATAAAAAAAGGAGAGACCGTAATTAAATGATGAATGATTTATAGGACTAAAAAAACAGTAAACAGTAACTCAAAATTCAACAATCTTATTCTTCTTAGCAAAAAGAATTAGTGCCGGAGTATTTTTACAATCAGTTTTTTCTAACAGGTTTGATTTATGCGATTTGACGGTCCTTGGACTTAGAAATAGCTTTTCTGCAATCTGGTCAGTAGAAAAGCCAAGGCAAATATGTTGCAATATTTCTATTTCTCGGGGCGTTAATTTAGTAGATTCCAATGAGTTCTTCTTATTTAATATTTCAAAGTTTTTGATAATATCACTCAATAGTTCATTTGAGAAATATGTGTCACCAGACATTACATTTTGTATGGCCGTTTGCACGTCATTAATACCATATGTTTTTAAAATATAACCCTTAACTCCCCGATCAATCATTTTGTAGTAATATTCTTCATCATTGAACATCGTGACTGCAATAATTTTAAGATCCGGCATAAGTTCCAACGCCTTTTCAGTTGCATCAATCCCATTCATGTTAGGCATGTCAATATCCATTAATACCAGATTAGGCTTTAGATGTGGTAAGAGTTGAAGAAACTCGATTCCATTGGAAGCTTCACCAATAACATGAGCAATATTATGTAAAGTAAGAATTGACTTTAATCCTTGCCGAAAGATCACATGATCATCAACAATCATAAGATCCGGTTTTTTGTTATAATGAGTATTCATTTAATATCACTTAAAATCTTATCGAATTTAGCTCAACAAAACTACACATTATTAAAACAACAAATAGATCTAAAAACCTATAATTCTTATAAATAGGATGTCTTTATGGACAAAAATAAACAAAGACACATCCTTTCAAAGAAACACTCGAATAACTTCTGGCCTTATATAAATGAGGAAGACTAAATACAGGAACAGAAAAGAATAATATTAAATTTCAGGTATCGCAGACAAACAAATCAAATCAAAAAAGTTACTCTTTATCAATTTGAAGAATTGGAATATACATTTTGAATTAATTTCATTTCAATTACAGTAAGATCGGAATCTTCTGAAAGGATCTTGTCTACAACTTTAAGTTCTTTATTTTTTATATCTTTTATTTCAATATCAGTAAAAAAATAATTCTCGCCCTTCATTACATCTTGTATTGCTCTTTCAAATTCATTGATATGACATGATTTTAAGATATATCCCCTAACCCCAAGTTTTCTCATTCTTATATAGTACTCTTCATTCCCATACATCGAGAAAACAATAATCTTTAAATCTGGTATTAATTCCAAAGCTTTCTGAGTAGCCTCTATTCCATTCATTTCCGGCATATCAATATCCATTAATACTAAATCGGGCTTGTTTAACGACAGAAGTTCTATAAATTCAATTCCATTTGATGCTTTACCTATCACATTCGCCAGATTTTCAATCGTAATAAGAAGAGTCAAACTTTGACGAAACGTATGATTGTCATCCACAATAATAATCTTTGGCTTTTTCATAATGAGACTCTTTTTTATTAGACAATTGAGTTTGTTTAATTGTTTTCATAAACAATAATTAATTGGATATAGTTCAACAATTAAAGTCTTTTACTACCCACCTGGTTAATTCTTTATTGTTGCTTTTTCAGTGTTTTCGGATCTTCGAATTACTTGAAAACAAGTGGGTAAATTTACCCCTCTGAAATTAAAACAATATGGACTAAAAGAAGTATTTTTGAATTATAAAAAGAGTATTTAAGTAGAAATAAAGGAGTAGTAGGCTATCAGTCATAAGGACTATAGTGGCACTTATAAATAGATAAGAATCTTTGTGAAAATGGAAGAAAAAAAGTGAGCCAATCTAATTAAAGATCAGCTCACTGTAATAATTTCAAGATAGATTTTTTAAACCTTCTTTTTTAATTGGTTATCAAATCTGTAAACAAAAGATAAACTTTAAATAGCAAAGGTAAACTTAATCTTCTTAAAATTAACTAGTAAATTTTTGACTAAAGGTAAACATCCGTTTTAATTTTCAGAAATCAACGTTACCGTTGAGTATTAAAAGTAAGCGATGAAATCTATCACAAATTAGCTTCTACACTTAAGTTTAAAACTAATTCTGATTCTATTAATCAATCCGCTTTTTAAAGTTTTCAAAGTTACTCCCTGTTACATAACTTCACAATGGACAAAAGAGCTATATTAATTAGACAAAAGGAGTATTTTTTAATAAATAAAAGAAGCAGAAAACTATCCGCCTAAAGGATTACTCAGCAACAGTCAAATTGCTCATTTAAAAATATATTTTGGTGAGAATATCAATTTGTTTATATCTCAACAATTTTATTTTTTATTGCGAAAAGTATTAGTGCCGGTGTATTTTTACAAGCTGTTTTTTCCAACAGATTTGATTTGTGCGATTTAACGGTCTTTGGACTTATAAATAGTTTTTCCGCAATCTCTTCAGTGGTTAATCCCTGACATATTTGTTGCAGAATTTCAGTCTCTCTATCAGTTAAGTTTTCTTGTAAGGTTGATTTACCATTCGTTGGATGTCCAAGGTTTATAATAATTTTTCTCAACAGTTCGTTTGAAAAATAAGTATCACCCAACATAACATTCTGAATTGCATTTTCGAGTTCATTAATTCCACTTGTTTTAAGGATAAATCCCTTCACCCCGCGATCGATCATTTTATAATAATACTCTTCATCACTAAACATACTGAAAGCAATAATTTTCAGGTCAGGTATTAGTTCCAGGGCTTTTTCTGTTGCATCCAACCCATTCATCTGGGGCATATCAATATCCATTAGAACCAAATCCGGCTTTACATGCGACAGAAGCTTCAGAAGCTCCATCCCATTGGATGCTTCACCTATTATATTCGCTATATTTTCTGAAGTCAGAATAGACTTCAACCCTTGCCGAAAAATCAGATGATCATCAACAATTAGAATGTTCGGTTTCTGTAGAAGTGTAGAATTCATATTATTAAAGTATAAAATGATGTTATAAATTGTTTCTCTAAATACTCACAAAAATAGAATGTCGCATTTATGCCAGGTAAATAAAATGATGGAACATACATTTCATCAGATGCGTCAAAATGGATCCGTCTTTCTGCACATGTGACAAAGACTATCTCAGACCTCATCAGAGTCCTGATTTCGTTCTAAGGTATATATCAATGGGAAGATTGGCTAGTTACCTCACTCCCGCTTTTCTCAAATACTAATCGTAAACAAATAATCAACTCCTTTCCCCTGCTCACTAAACAGATCCACTTTACCACCAAAAGTGTGAAGTCGATTCTTAAGATTAAACAATCCTAGTCCTTTGTGTTGTGCAAGTGTTTCTATCAAATCAAAACCAATACCGTCATCCTGATACTGCAATTGAATCTCACTTCCTGTATCAAGCAACTGAATATTAATTTGGCTTGCCTGAGCATATTTCACAGTATTATTGATACATTCTATCACTGCACGATAGAAGGCTGTTTCAATTTCTATATCGATACGCCGGACTAAGTTGCTTTCAAAGACAATCTGATAAGATGCTGTTGCATTTAGTTTGTCCACAAAGCTCTTAATGGCTGGACTTAACCCATAATTGGTCAGCAGATGTGGACTTAACCTATATGATATTTCTTTTACTGTTGAAAGTGCTTCTTCGATAATCTCTTCTGCTTTTCCTATGATTTCTTGCCTATTTTGCTTGTTACTAATCCTTTCTGAGTATTGCAGGTAAAGTTTTATGGTTGAGAGCAGTGGGCCTAGGCCATCATGAAGTTCTTTCGAAAAATGAGCTCTTTCTTTTTCTTCTGTCTGAACAATGGCCTTTACCATGTTTTTCTGAAATTCTTTTTTTTCAGTGATATCATGAATCACCCCATATACTGTCTTATCTTTCGCTACGTAGTTTAATAGTATTTCAACAAAAATAATGGTAAAATCTTTTTTTAGACATTCTATTTCAATATTGCAACTTCGATTCACCTTTTCTGTAGAATAAAGAATTTTTTCCAGTTCTTCATTATAATCCGACACTACTAACTGCGTCAACTTCATTTTGTGCAGTTCATGTCCTTCATAACCAAAAATTTCATACATTGCATTATTCGCATATTCAAACCTTCCTTTTTTACAGATAAAAATACCATCAGTGATATTTTCTGACAGCAACTGGTATTTTTTATTGCTGGTACTGAGCAGCTCTTCCATTTTTTTTCGGGCTGTAATATCTTTATTACTCCCCCGGATACCCATAAATTCACCGGTTGCATTGTATATAGGCCTGCAATAATGGCCCATCCATCGTATAGTTCCATCTTTCTTGAATATTCGGTACTGAATTTCGTGATCGCTGGCACTTGCCTTCATTTCCTCATTCTTATGTTCCAGGAATCTCTTGACATCATCAGGATGAATAATATTAAAAATTAAATCTGAATTTTGTTCAAACTCGGTAGACGTATATCCGGTAATTTGTTCACTGGATGGGGAACAGTAAATCATATGATCAACCGGATCAATCCAGAATTCCCAACTGGAAGCAAAATCTGATACAGTCCGGTATTTCTCTTCTGCTTGTTTAAGACCTTCGTTCAATTTCAATAATTCTACCGTCCGCTCCTTTACGCGATCCTCAAGCTCTTCATTTAGTTTCTTCAGTGTATCTTCTGCTTGCTTACGAGTGGTTATATCCTGAACAAGTGACATCACTGAAGGCATTTGGCCATCTTGATTCTGTAAAATCGAATTATACCATGTACAATCGATAATGGCACCCGATTTCGTTAAATTCCGGCTATAACTAACCACAGTATCCTCTTTTCCACTGGTAAGCCTATCCATGATGTGGTATATAAAAGGGATATCTTCATTATAAATCAGATTTAGCGTATCAATAGGTTTTCCAATCGTTTCTTCTTTTGTCCAGCCAAATATATGTTCTGCCTCCAATGACCATTCAGTAATTATTAAATCAATATCCCATTCCACAACAGCAAGTGGTGAGTTCTCAAAATGATATTTTAAACGTTGTTCATTTTCACGCAGTTCTTTTTCAGTCATTTTCAACTTCGTAATATCGATAAACGAACATACAACATTTTTGACAGTACCTTCTTTTTTCAATAACACTTCAGCATCCATCAGTAACCACGTTGTATCTGTTGAATCCGTTCTATTTATTCCTACGACAACATCGTGAACTGAAGTTAGTGTTTCAAAAACTTGTTTTACCGGATACTCAGAATTATAAAAAACAGAACCATCTTCGTGAACTGCTTTCCAACCTTCAGAATAAAGCGAATCGACACCTAGTTGATCTTCATCTGCTACACCCAGTAGTTCCAGGGCTTTGGGATTACTCATAACCACCTCAGAAGAGGGCCCGTAAAGAACTACCCCTACCGGCATATCCTTTACGAGATATCTGAATCTTTTTTCACTCTCTTTTAGCGCTTCATCCGCTTTCTTCCTTTTTGTAATATCACGGCTGGATCCTCCAATACCTACAACATTTCCGGAATCATCGTGCAAAGGATTTAAAACTATCTCGTAATAATAAATACTTCCATCCTGAAACGGAATTTTTATTTCTGAAATAACAGAACTGTTTGTGCTTACAACTTGCTTTTTTAGATTTATCAACTCATCTATCAGATTATCCTGCAATCCAATTTCTACGAAATTATGGTCTATGATTTGATCAGGATCCAACTCTAATCCTTCGCAGAAGCTCCTGTTTACACTGCTAAAATAGCCCTGCATATCTACACTAAAAATGCCATCACGACTTGAATTGTAGATTAATGAATACCTTTCTTCATTTGCAAGTAACGCCTCTTGCGCTTTCTTGCTTTCGGTAATGTCATGAATAATATTATAAAGCATGGTCGATTCGCCAAACCGAATCGTTCCCGAATAAACCTCTACATCTCTTAATTCCCCGCTCGCCAAAAGATGTTGGACAAATAAATGATTATTCTTTTCATTCTTTGAACTCTGTAATTTCTGGAATGTTTCTTCTTTAGGAAATGGATCAATTTCATAAATGTTCTTTCGGGTTAATTCAGAATACGACCAACCATAATAGTGGCAAGCTGCCGGATTTGCATCAACAATTTCTCCGGTGTCTGGATTTAGCAATACCATTACAGAATGATTATCATGAAACAACGATTTATAGCGTTCATTACTTTCACGTAATTCTTTTTCAGCTTGCTTCCGCTCACTGATATCATGCATAAACGATACAAATTGACCTCCGTTTATCGACCGGTAGTGAACATTGGATTCAACCGCCATAATGCTCCCATCTTTCCGGCGGTGAAAGATTTCAAAACGAGCTTCCCCGAATTCTAAGATCCTTCGCATGCGCATGCGCATGTTATCAGCATTTTCAACAACTTCAATATCCTGAATGTGCATAGTCAGCAATTCCTCTCTGGAATAGCCACTCATCCTGCAATAAGGATCATTCACTTCCAGAATACTGCCATGGCTGTCAGTAAGCCAAAAGCCATCCATGGCTGTCACCATAATGGAACTCCTCCTCTCTTCACTTTCTCTTAATTCCTTCTCACTCAACAGGCTTTCGGTAACATCCCGCGTGCTCATAATCGCACTACTAACAATGCCCCCTTCCCGAACCGGTGAAATACCGGATCGATACCATCGGATTTCACCATTGGCATGTTTTACCTGTGAGTGATAAGTCTGGGGGGTCGATTCCTGAAAAACAAGTTCCAACGATTGATTCATCACGTCATGATATTCACTCAAAGTCCATTCACTAAAGTTAGCACCAAGGCATTCTTCCAGAGTGTAACCAGGCAGAGGCCGGTTTATATACAGGATGTTTCCCTGCCTGTCCAACTGAAGAATAATATCAGGAGCATTCCCGGTAATCGTTCGCAGCGCCTCTTCGTTTTTACGCAATGTTTCTTCTATGGATTTACGAATCAAAGCATTCCCTATAAGCGAGGCAATTTCTTCCAGCAACTCTATTTTTTTGTTATCGAACCGGTCCTTTCGGGTATCATTAAATTGCATCAAACCAATAATCGATGAGTTATTCCTGATTGGCACCAGTGCCATAGAGGCATAACCCTGAAGTGCACATTGATTCCGGGAGTGCAAGCTTTTTTCTATGTGTGAAGGAGTACTTGAAACTGAATTTAACTGGTTTGTCCACCAGCTTCCAAGGGGAGTAGTAAATGAATGGTTACTAACGGCAGTGCCTGAAAGCACATTACCACAGTTGCATGCCAGGTATATATTTCCGTTTTTATCCTGTTCCAGAAGGGTATTTTCCATATTCAGAAAGCCACTCGGAAAGCCAATCTGATCAAAATAGGGGAAGTCATTATCCTCTTGAAGACGAATGCCTACCGCATCGAAGCCAACCTGATTTTTTAATATGGTGAGTGTGCGATGAATTAAATCCTTAATATCGCCCGGCTCGTTTAGAATCTGAAGAATTTCACGCTTCATCTCCTTGCTAATCTCTGTTTGCCTGAGCTCTGTAATATCAATGGCTGAAATCAGGCAGAGCTCTTCACTTCCGGAATGCACACCCGTAAGGTGTATATACGATATATTATTATCCTGTGAAGTTATTGCCACTTCACAGGTTGCTTTTAATCGGGTAGTAAATACTTCTTCAAAAAACCGGTTAAATACCGGGCGGCTATCGTCAGTGACAAAAAAGCCAAACCGGCTTTTCTGTAACAGCTTTTGTTCTTTCCCTAACAGTTTAGCAACATACACATTAATATCAACAATTTCGCCCTCTTTGTTTAATGCAAAATAGCCTAAAGGAGCAAAATCATACAAATTGACACATTCATCAGTAGCCCTATCCGAAATGGCATTTTCAATTTCAAGATCAACTTTTCGCCTCTCAAGCTCATCATTCTGCATTTCAAGCTCAATCTTAAGAACTTCAAGTTCATGAATCAAGCCCAACGTATCCACAACATGGAGGGGTAAAACTTCACTTTTAAGTTTCCTCTTCAATAACTTTTCGGCCTTCTTAGTAAGACTGGCAGGATCAGATTTAAGATCATTCTCCATAGGTTTAAGGATTTATAATTAGATTACAGGGGATTAAACTTTAATCAATTCCTTACAAAAGACGCTCTCTAGCTTCCTTTTAAATCCAAATTGTAACAAATCAGAATAAACAAATAAATAAACTTATTTTACCGTATTTATTAACCATAAATGACAAAGATAGAAATTATACATTATAATTATGTTATTTATGAGTTAAATCTAACTTTATATTATAAATAAATTATAATTCATAAAATTATTTAATTGCATAAAAACGGCCCAAATCTTCTATGAATGCATTTTTCCGTATTGAATTATTTCAGGGTGACTCTGCCCACTTTAAGTTGATAATTGTTATTCTGTACAAACGTATATTTTATTAGCCTCTGAATAATAATTAGTTAGGATAGAAATGGTATCTATGAAAAATCAGAGTCCTTTAAAACCGGAAGAATTGGGAAAGAATAAATTTTCTGCCTTATTGAATATGACCCTCCAAAGAATTTAAGGTAGGCAATCCTTGCCCTTCGTCATACTTTCGTCATGCCTTCAATATTATTAATCAGGTTGGTTTTACAGTCTAATCACAGCCACATCACATAGACGTTACATACCTAAATAGATATGTAACGTCTATGTGATAAGTATGTAATAAGTATGTGACATCTATGTAACGTCTCAGTTCGAAGGTATAACGAAGGCGTGACAAATGCATAGCGATGAATGAGCAAATTGGAGGCCCTATTTTTATAAAAAGAACAGTTTTTAGCTCCTGATCTTAGTACTACGACTTAAAATTTATAGGATTTGTTTCCGGAGAGTAACTTTTGTAGAAATAAATAAACAGAAAAAGGGGTGGTACTGATAGCAGCATTAAAAGCTACTATAAGTCTTAATACCAACAGTTTTTACACTGAAATACCTTATCCAGCCTGTAGGTTAGCATCAATTCATGCGTTCCGAATGAGGTATTGCTAATGCCACTAAAGTTATAATCGTAACTGTAGGACGCTCTTAAATTATGACTTATATCAAATCCAAGCAGCACACCTACTTCACTCCAGGTACGATAGACCAACCCTAACTGGAAAGGATTGGTGGTGGGAGTTGCTTTAAAATAGCCGGTTACATTGAATTCCATTTGGTAAAGATTTGAATATTGGATTCCACACACCCCATAACCCACATTAAAAAAGTCATGATTGGAATCACGATACATGCCATATATGAAATTCGTATTCGTAAACAGCTTGTTAATATTAGAAAATAAGGAGAATACATTTTGGCTGGCAAACCCTAAGCGGTAAAATTTATTGGTGAATTCAAACCCTAAATCCGAATTGACATTGTTTTCATTTAACAGCCGGTTTATCACTGTGGGGTCAGAGGATGTTGGTGACTCTACCTCCGACACATCATAGCCTAAACTTTGAAAGCTCAACCCCAGCCCCATATTTAGCTTCCAGGTGTTATTAACCCTCATGGCGTAAGCATACGTCAGGTCTACATCCGTGGTTGAAGTAAATCCTATTTTATCCTGCATGATTTTCAGTCCAAACTGGGTATATAAGTCATCGATATACAATGTGCCTGATGCGAAAAACGTGGTAGGGGCACCGGGCATACCAATCCATTGCTGGCGGGCAGCTACATTAAATTCGGCAAGATATTGATCGGTTATGGAGGCAGGGTTTATGATATAGGTTTTGTTCCAGTCATTATTCATACGAATATTAGATTGTGCTACCAACAATATTGCCGGTAAAGTGAGAAATAAAAATAACACAGCCTTCTTCATATGCTTTTTGTTATCGAACAACTGTTACGTATCCTGCTTTTGTCTTTATGCCTGATGCTCCCGAAAGATACAATACATAGAAATAAGTATCATTCGTAACCGGTGTTCCTTTAAAGGTGCCATCCCAACCCGCAGTTCCATCGTACAGTAAAAAGCCGTTCCGATTATACACCTGAATATGAAAACCTTTCATATATACACCATCGTAACCGGGAGAAAACACATTTCCCATAGAAGCATCGGTAATCCAGATTCTTTTAGTGGCATATTCAAGACACCCATTCGGGTTTTTGACTTTTAATTTGACATCATAATACCCATCTTTTACGATATTATACGTGTGACTCTGAGTGTTTCCTTCGGCAGAAGTATTATCCCCAAAATTCCAGAAATAATCGGAATAAGAGATACTTTCACTCCATAGCTGCAACGTTGGGTTTTGAGTAGTAATGTCATTTCTATCCGATTGAATTGTATACTTGTAGGATTCAAAATTTGTAGCAGCAAAACGATAGGTAAACGTACATCCTTGTTTCGAAGTCCCGGTAACAGAATAATCTCCCGGATGTTTAATAAGCAGACTATCGCCTATTGAACCGTCACCCCATAGATAGGATTCGGCACCTGACACATGTACCATCAGGGAGTCACCGGTACAGAATACAGGCAATTTATCAAGCGTTAACGCAGGTGCTGCATCCACCGTAATGACTGAGGTGAATACTGTGGTGCACGATGCAGTTACCAATGTCAGAGTAACGGTATAATTGCCCGGGGCAGTATAGGTATGTTGCGGGTTTGGTAATGTTTCAGTTTTACCATCTCCAAAGGTCCATGAATAGGTATAATCACTCTCTATACCACTCGGCAGGATAGACTTGAAGCTAAGTACATGTGCATTACAATTTACAATCTGGTAATCGATACCGGGAACAGGTACTAACAGATTAAAGGTATAACTAGCCGTGCAACCCCGGATATCAGTCACGCCAAGAACTACAAGCCCTGGCTGGGTTGTTTCCATAATTTCATTGTTCAGTCCGGATGTTGTTCCGTTCGACCAGGTAAACTGGTATGGCGGTATACCGCCTGTAGCCTGAGCAGTACATATTTCTTTAACAGCATGTGTCAGACAGTCAAAATTGGGTGTGATTTTCACAGACGGCGTAAGCGGCAAGGGTCTGATAACTTCAAAGGTAGTATCTACCGAACATCCGTTTGCATCAGTAATAGTAACACCATATATACCTCCCTGAATGCCGGATAAATTCTTTGTTGTTTTCCCATTTGTCCACAAATAACTATATGGTTCTGTTCCACCTGTGATGGTTAAGTTTATGGCACCGCTATTCGGCACATAACAATCCAGAGCATGGATAATATTGGCTGACACATTTAACTTAGGCGGTTCGATAATTGTAAATGTTCTGATAATTGAACAAGAAGACTGGTCGTTTAGGGTTACCGTATAATTGCCCGGGTTTAATTGATTCCTAATATTACCTGCTGTAGGATTATCGGTCCAGGTTAACGTTATCGGTTTAATACCACCCTGTATATTCAGGATGATACTCCCATCGTGAGCTCCAAAGCAGGAAATTTGTTTTACAGTAGGCCGAATAGAGAAAGCAGCTTCTGCAATAACAATGTCGTTGGACATGTAGCAACCGGTAAAGTCGGTGATCTGGATAGTATAGGTACCTGGTGACAGATTATCCTGAAACGTTCCTTTCCCCAGATTACTCCACACTATTTGGTAGGGTGGAACACCACCTGTAATGTGCAATGTTATCGAGGCATTACTAGCTCCATAACAGGTAACCTGAATAATTACCGGATTTAGTTTTATTTCATCAGGCTGAGTGATCGTTACTACAAAATTCTGCGTACAGCCCATACTATCGGTTACAGTCAATGTATATATTCCGGCAGCTATACCGGTAAGGTTTTGGTCCAGACTGGTAAAACCATTAGGACCTATCCAGGAATAAGCATATTTAAAGATACCGGGTGCACTTTGAACAGGCACACCCCCTGCAACGTTGACAGAGACAGCGCCGGTTGAATCACCAAAGCAGGTTACATTGACCTGATTGTTCAAAGTTATAGTTATTGCCTGGGGTTCTGTTATCTGAAATGAAGCAGTCTTTGGTGCACAATTATTTTTATCAGTAACAGTTACAGTATAATTCCCGGGAATTAAATTTGTTATATCATTTGAACCTGTATAAGGAGAAGTATCTTTTATCCAGGTATAGGTATAAGGTTTTGTTCCACCAGTTACCGTTATAGCGATTTCACCATTGGCTGCGCCAAAGCAGGTAACATTTTTATTGATGGCAGTTACTATATTTATATCTGCAGGCTCAGTTATTGTATACGTGTTTGTAATCCTGATTCCAACAGAATCGACGATTGTAAGAACATAATCTCCCGGTTTTAAATTTACAATAGGATTGTCGGTTGATGTAAAGCCATTAGGTCCTGTCCATGTAGCAATATATGGATTTCCTGTTTTATATGGAACGCCTCCCTGGATAGCTGTTTGAATACTCCCATCATTAGCTCCGAAACAAGATATTCCGGTTAGGATAGCATTCGGACTAATTGGAGGATTGACGGTTACTGTCACGTTGAAAGCTATCCCTTTACACGAGCCTGAAGTTGGGGTAACAGTGTAAGTTACTGTTGCAATTCCGGTTGTTGTGTTGGTTAATGTTTGACTTATAACAGTCTGAGGCGTTAATTGTGAAGTAGCACCGGTAATGGAATTAACCGGATTAATGGCCTGTATAGTCCACGTATAGGTTGTTCCTGTTGGGACTATGTCTCCATTCAACGTATTTGGAGAAACTGTAAATGTTTTGCCACTGCTTATTTCGGCAGTATAAGCTGAGATCACCGGATAGGCATTGATAGTGACATACACGATATCGGATGTTAACGTTGAACAACCACCGGATAAATAGGTGACAATACAATAATAATAGATGGTACCAACTGCTCCCGATGGCGGAGTATACGTTGAACTTGTTGCTCCGGATATAGGAATTCCACCGTTTATCGAATCTTTCGTATTGGAATACCATTGATACTGAGGTGCACCCGTACCATTAATCGCCGTGACACTTAACACCGTTGGTAAAATACCAAAACAGACGGTGCTTGATACCGGTTGTTTTGTAAAGATGGGAGTTGCCTTTACAATTACCTCAGAAGCTTTGCTGGTAACACTACATCCAGGTCCGTTAGGCTGTGAGATGACGCAATAGTAATAAGTCGTTCCAACATTTAATGTAGGCGGTATAAAGGTATTGTTTGTCGCATTTAGTACCTGAGCTCCTGTCAGGGTATTACTTGTTGAATTTGAGTACCACTGATAGGAAAACACGCCTATTCCACCCGAAGCATCAACACTCAGAATTGCAGGTACGGTGTTTTGACACAATGTCTGGGTTGTTTCCGGCTGAAATGTTACGACTGGATCAGCAACTACAATAATTTTAGCTGTATCAGTTAAAATGGAACCACAGGCACTTCCGCTAAATTTAATTTCGGCATAATAGTAATAGGTACCAATCGTATTGAAAACAGGTGGGGTAAAGTTTAAATTAGTAGCCCCCGAAACAGGTATGCCTCCGGTAGTTGCATTTGTTGAATTAGAAAACCATTGATAAGAAGCAACTCCGGCACCTCCTGTATAACTCACCGACAAGGGAACAGGGGTAGTTCCTCCCACACAAATAGCCTGCACAGGGGTGGGTTGTGTTTTGATGACAGGAATAGATTCAACACTTACAGCTGCTACATTAGAAACTAAAGTTGAACATCCTCCTGCCGAAAAAACAATCTCGCAATAGTAATACGAGGTACCAACAGTGGCAATTAGAGGACTATAAGTTGCATTGGTTTCACCCGGCAGAAAAGTTCCGGTAGTATTGTTATTTACAGTATTTTGGTACCATTGATAAGATGGAATGCCTAACCCATTTGCCACTGTGACTGATAATGGAATTGAAGTACCTCCCTGACAAAGTTGAACAGACTGGGGCTGAGTAATGATGGTTGGTGCTGCATTTACAGTTACGACATACTTAACAACATCTCCTGCACAACCATTTAAAGAGGGCGTTATTGAAAAGGTGACCGTCCCTGCCACATTGGTTGAATTTAAAATGGTTACTACAGGTAACGTATTTAAGGTTCCGGAAGGTACGAAGCCTGTAATTCCCGGAGTTGCAGCGGCAGTCCAGGAATATGTAACATTTGGAAGATTAGAGGTCAATGTAACTAAATCAGTTTTAAGGCCGGAACAAATAGTTTGGGC
>Ga0302215_10001826_pt1 | contig 14934 bp, 12 predicted proteins | sample II_Fen_N3_1_FD_194580 | JGI IMG/M metagenome (GOLD analysis project Ga0302215, IMG submission 194580) | Peat permafrost microbial communities from Stordalen Mire near Abisko, Sweden - II_Fen_N3_1 | ecosystem: Environmental > Terrestrial > Soil > Wetlands > Permafrost | place: Sweden: Abisko...
ATCGGTGATCCTAAAAAACTCATGTCGAATAATTTGGCAGATTATCCAGGGATGGACGGTTACGATCTTATTCCCTACAATAATGTTTTGATGATGATTGCCAATGACGGAATTTATCAATATGATTATGCCGATTTAAACAACATACATCTGATTAGCAAAATACCGATTGTAAAGTAGTATTTTTCCAAGATAAAAAAATAAATTCAACTGATAAATCTGTATACCATGAAAATTAAATTTGCAATATTCTCCATCTTATTTCTAATTTCTTGCAATAATAACAGCATTGAAAACAGCAACGTTTTAACAAGCTCGAATCAAAAGATTTTTTTCGAAGTACATCACATAAATGCGGCGTGGGGTTATCAGGAGCATGGATTTCTAATTGATTCTCTGGGTTATGTCCGAACTTTTGATCTTTCCACTAGTCATGAGCATTGGAATTATCCCGATTCACAATCTATCCTGAAAAACTCGGAGATGATAGCAAATCTAATGCTATGTAATTCAATTGTAAAACAACTACCAAAAGATAGTCTGGCATTTTTTATCTCAAAAATAATTGCAGCATCAATAGGAACAATTTCCAAACCTACAATGGCAATGGCCGATTATGGATCAACGGAGTATTCGGCTTATGTTTTCAATAAGAAAACCGACAAATACAATAAAATCACACTTAAAATTTACGGCGATTGGATGGTTGATAATAATTCAGCTGAAGCAAATGAAATATATCAATGGTTAAGCAGAATCAATTATAGAAATATCTATTAAGGAGTAAACTTATTGAAATATTAAAGGCAGAAAAAGACCCTAATTTAGTTTAATCTCTTTCTGCCTTTTCATGAATTGAAAATAGTATATTATCCGTAAATAATCTTACCGTTTTCGTCTCTAAAGTCTTCGAAACTTTTATTGTATTGTTCCATAGCACGATAGCTCATAGCCATACTGGAGAACCCACCATCGTGATATAAGTTTTGCATAGTAACTTTACGAGTCAAATCGCTGAACATAACCACGCAATAATCGGCACAATCGGCTGCTGTAGCATTTCCAAGCGGCGACATACGTTCAGAGAAGTCAAGCAATCCGTCCATACCTTTTACACCGCTACCTGCAGTTGTAACTGTTGGCGATTGTGAAATAGTATTCACACGAACACTATGTTCACGACCGTAAATGTAACCAAAGCTGCGGGCAATAGATTCCAGAATTGATTTAGCATCTGCCATATCGTTGTAACCGAAAATAGTACGCTGTGCAGCCATGTATGATAATGCCACTACAGATCCATAATCGTTTATAGCATTCATTTTTTTTGCAACTTGCAACATTTTGTGGAACGAAATAGCTGAAATATCAAGCGTGCTGGTAAGCATTTCGTAGTCCAAATCGTCATAAGTACGTTTTTTACGCACATTTGGTGACATACCGATAGAGTGAAGCACAAAGTCAATTTTACCTCCAAGCACTTCCATCGATTGTGCAAAAACTTGTTCCAAGTCTTCTACACTTGTGGCATCCGCAGGAATTAGTGTGGCATTAAGTTTTTCGGCCAATTCATTTGTTGTTCCCATACGAACTGCCAATGGTGTGTTTGATAGCGTTATAATAGCACCTTCTTCTACAGCGCGTTCAGCTACTTTCCAAGCGATGGACATATCATTCAACGCTCCAAATACAATACCTCTTTTACCTTTTAATAAATTATTACCCATGATTATACAGTTTTAAGTTCTTTCAATCAAACAGACGTCATTACAAAAAGTTTTGTTGATCTAACTTGATTTCGGCACAAAGATACGCAAAATGTGCAATAAAATAAAATGTCAAACATATTATTGGACGACCAGTTTAAATATATAGCAGATTGTGAGCATTTTATTGAATAATATATTCTTTATTTAAAATTGAAACTAAATATTAAAAGAGAGGATTGCACCAGCCAATCCCCTCTTTATATATTTATATCCTTAAATTACTAATCGTTTGATATGCATTCAAATTACTTTCGGTTTCTCATTTCTTCTCCAGTCAAAATTCGAGTTCCGGGTTTTTCTTTTACCATTTGACGTAAAAATTCTTCGGGGTAACCGGCACGGATAATTTCTGGAGGTATACCACTCTCATTTTGAATGAATTTACCGTCTTGTTCTTTCTTTATGTTGCCATCCATATACTTGACCAGCAGGTATTCGCCCAGTTTTTTCCACGAAGCAGTAGATTTTTCGGCTTGCCCCAGACTAAAGTCAGTCAAAAAAACACGTGCATCACTTTCTGACATTGCTATAGTTAGCTTATCAATTGCTGGCACCAAAGCATTAAAATCGTTTTCCCATTTTGCCTGTACTTTTTTTATGTCGGGGAGCATATATGAGTATTTGCTATAAGCAAAATTGGCTACATAATTATATGTCCAGAAAGCCGATGTAGAAGAATACTCCAATAAGGTACCATTACCTACCCGGTAACATTCAGGTACGGCATTTATTCCACAATACATCGGAACATATAAACCTGTGGCGGCATCGTCCACTCCAAACCAAAATAGCCCGCCGATATAGTCGGGAAGCCAGCTACGCATTTGTGCTACAAATGTAAAGCCAGTTTGTTGTGTTGCCGTCGGACGTTCATGTTCATATTCAATACTGTCTACTTTAAAAGTCAGAGGACTACAACGAAGTTTACTCCCAAAAGGTCCGGCAGCTAATCCCTTGGTAATGTCAAATTCAGTGCCTTCATATTGGTCACGCATATAGTCTTTCAGCTTTTGAGGACTTATTTTAAATGTTGGTTTAATCCACAATGGCATACGTTCTGCTGTTTCACCTTTTATGTAAGTAATATATTTATCAATTGCTGGGTCAACTTTTCTGAAAAATGACCACACACGAGCTTCGCAAGCACGCAACGCCACATAATCGAGTGGAGCATAAGTATCTGAAAAACTAAAATCTTTGTTTTTTCCTTTGAAATAGCCTTTTTCGCGAGCGAAAGCAATTACATCTTCGGAGTAAAGACAATTATCCTTATCGTCATAAGAAAATGTGGTAATACGAGCCTGATTAGCATGAGCCGACACACAGTCGTCCGGAATACGTTCAGCAACCCAAACAGCACCTTTGTTATTCTTTCCTTTACCAATCATTTCCATAATCCAAACTTCGTTGGGATCGGCTATTGAAAATGATTCACCTTCACTGCAATAACCATATTCTGCCACCAAATCTGTCATTACTTTTATAGCCTCGCGAGCAGTTTTTGACCGTTGCAAGGCAATATACATCAAACTTCCATAATCCATAATGGCGGTTGTGTCTACCAGTTCTGGTCTGCCTCCATAAGTAGTTTCGCCAATGCTTACCTGATGTTCGTTCATATTGCCGATAACAGAGTAAGTTTTTTCTACTTGTTTAATTTTACCTAGGTATTTTCCAGTATCCCATTCATGAACATCTAGCATCGTATTGGCAGGGTAAGTAGCGGCAGGATAGCGATATAATGCACCAAAAAGAAAATATGAATCAGCCGAATAGGAGATTAAAGTAGAGCCATCGGTAGTCGCAGATTTTCCAACTAAGAAATTAGTACAAGCAAATACGGAATTAAATGTCAGGAGAACTGTTGCTGTTAGAATTGTTATTATTTTCATTATTAAATTCTCTTTTAGTAGCGCAAAGATATTACAAAAAATTATCATATAAAAAAGATCACGAGATGAAAGTCATCTTGATCTTAACAATAAACTTATTCAGAGTTATTTTTTGAGAATGATTTTTTTATCCAGTTTGGAATTACGATTACGCCAATTAATAAATATAAATAATAACTAATCGTTCTCCAAATTAATGTAACAAAGATAATCGCACTGTTGGATGATACAAGATTTGATGAAAAAACATCTTTATAGTACTCTTTAAAAGCATATTCCCATACACCGCTCCCACCAGGTGTTGGGGTAACAACCATTACTACCCAAAGTATTAACTGCCGTGCAAAAACTACTAAATGGTTATTGACAGGAACAAAAGCCATAAAAATTGCGTTCACAACCAGAAACCGAGCAGACCAAGTAAGCAATGTCATGCCAAAAGCTTTGACCCAAAACCAATAAGACCGATTACCTATATCGTGTGAGGCTTGTACTAAATTGTTGGTAAGTAAATCAACTTTTGAATACCAACGACGTAAAACTGGAAGTTTAAATAGGGTTAATAACAGATTCCTTATCCAGTTTGGGCGTTTGAAAATACCAATAAATAAAATGGTTGTCCATATAAGTCTTGTAAAATATAATCCGACAAAAACCACACCAAAAGTTGAAACGATTAAAGATGATGAATTGAAAAGATTATTAAGGGGAATGAAAAGAAAGATAATAGGACAGACAACTAAAAAAAACAATTCGTCCATAAATAAATTTACAAACATAATAGTGGTGCTTCGACCTGCATTGATACCTTCTTTCATAAGAAAAATAACAACAAGACTGGATCCTCCTACAACGGGTGGCGTTACTGCAGTTGTAAATTCACTCAGCACATTAATGTAAAAAGCTTGTTTCCACGATAACTCTTTATCAGTAAGTAGTCTGAACCGCCACATCATGCCAAAATCACGCATTAGCATCAATCCAAATGCCAGAAGGATAAATAGTCCACTTGCAATCGTAAAATTAAAAGTAAATAATACTTCCGGGTTAAATTCGCTGAGGAATAACCAGCCAATAACTACTAATCCAAAGGCAATTGCGATTACTACCTGATATGTTTTGTAAGGTTTTGAAACTTTCTTTGAATTTATCGGGCTTATCGTCTCCATGTTCTCATCATTAGTTTTTTATACCTATCAAGCACTTCTTCAGCCACACTTTCCCATGAACGTGCTAAACTTTGAGACGCATTTATACCAGCTGTTCTAATTTTTTCGGGCGAGTTTACCAACTCTCTTAATTTTGTCGAAAAAGATTCTAATGTATTTTCTGTCAGAAACCCATTGAAATTGTTCGTTATGTTTACAGCAGACGAAGATCCTTCTATCATGACCGATGGAGTTTGTAATGCAGCGGCTTCCCTAATAACTAAAGGTGCATTGTCGTAAATAGATGGAAAAAGAAATAAATCAGCAGCAGCATAAAATTGTTTAATTCTCTGTCTTTCATTAATCATACCTACAAATTCCACTTTATCATTTAATCCTAACTCTTCCACTAAACTCTTCAAATCATCTGAGGCATAACCAACTCCGATAAAAAACATTTTGAACGAAAGATCTTTGATTAGTTCCAACGATTCAACAATTAACCGTATATTTTTTTCCCAAATATGTTGACCTACAAAAAGAAATACGGTGTCTTTTTGATTTATATTCAGCTCTTTACGAGCTTGGCTCTTTATTGGTTCTACCGGTTCATGACTGGCAAAGTCGTTACCATTATCTACTACTTCCAGTTTTCCTTTAAAACCGTATTCGCGAATAGTTTCTTCTACAGAAGCTTGTGGAATCCATACTTCATCGGCTTTTTCAAAGAACCGAATAACTTCACTCGTCATTAATTTTGCTAACCATTTGTTGTGTACAGAATGTTCGAAGTCGTCTCTGAATTTGGAGTGAAAGGTTGCTATAAATGGGATTTGTTGTTTTTTTGCAATGCTTAATGCTAAACGACCTGCGCTGAATGGAGAATGGGCGTGAACTAAACCAAATGATATTTGCTCTAATTTATTTTTTAACGAGAAATCAAATTGGGGAAGACCTAATCTATATGGTTTACGTCCTATTACCGGAATAGAGGTGTATCGATAGATCGGATAGGGTTGGTTATCGATATAATTTGGCGACTTTGGAGTTACAACACAAACCGGTTGATTTTTCTGATACAACCAGTAAGCGTAGTTTTGAGCAGTAAGTGAAACTCCATCCATTATGGGAGGAAAACTTTCGTTGAAAATTCCAATAGTTTTAATTGCATCGACTTCGCCTTTATTCATCTATTTTAGTTTTTAGTTAAATTCAAAGAACCGAAATTGCAAATAATTTTCGCATAATGAATGGGCAAATTTAGGGAAATATTTTCCATTTCTCTTGTTTATATTCAAAAATGAAAAATGATTAAACCTAATAGCATTATATTTAACATACTCAAAGTTTATCAATTTCAGTCCAAGTAGTGCAATAATATTATTTTTGATGTACTTTTGTACAAATTTTAAATTGTGTAATTATATAATCACAATAAGCTACGTTTTTCTACAATAATGTAATATACAAAAACGGTTGTTGGAGAACTCAAAATGCTAAATTTCAATAATTAAATCATGGTTTTAAATCGTTCTGTACGTTATTTTCTAGTAGAGAAAATAACTTTTATTTATATCTTGATTACTACAATTATAATTATTTGTTACAAGTCACAGCTAAACAATGCTTATAATTTATTGGGATATAGGTTATTGTTCGTTTCGTTGATAGTTCTTTTAGCATATTTAAATTCTATCAAAAATATTTGGCCAATACGATTAACCCGGTATGCATTTCTAGGAGGTTTACTTATGTATTGGTATCCTGAGACTTATGATATCAATAGGGTTCTTGTTAGTTATGACTATATTTTGGCTGGCTTAGAACAATCTATTTTTGGATTTCAACCTGCTCTTGAATTTAGCAAAGTTTACCATCAACTATGGTTAAGTGAATTATTGAATATGGGATATTTCGCCTACTATCCATTAATTATTGGTACTTGCTTGTTCTTTTTCTTTACTAATCGTAAGTATTTCGAATTTTTCTTTTTCTCAATTCTTTTTTCATTTTTTTGTTACTATCTATTTTTTATTCTTTTCCCTACTGTTGGACCTCAATATTATTATCCTGCAATAGGTCTGAATAACGTGGAAGCAGGTATTTTCCCTCAAGTAGGTCATTATTTTAACGAAAATCAGACATTATTAAGTGATGGCAATAATTCCGGTTTTTTTTATCAAATGGTAGAATCTACTCAACAGGTAGGAGAAAGACCGACGGCAGCATTTCCTAGTTCACATGTGGGTGTTTCTACGTTGATAATGATATTGATATTCAAAAATCGTCGCTACTCCTTACTGACGTTTGTTTTACCTTTCTATTTGTCCTTAGTAGCTGCAACGGTTTATATTCAGGCACATTATGTGATTGATGTAATAGCAGGTTTAGTGACTGCATGCTTGCTTTATATTTTAAGCAGTATGGTTTATAATTTATTTACCCGAAATTATTATGGAGTATTAGAACTTAGTCCACTATTTCATAAACATGCGCGTAAACCATAGAAAGTATCAGTTACTTAAGCTCTGACTTATTTTTAATCAGCTACTTTTTACACTTTAGTGCAATCTTGGAAAAGATTTACTTATTAAAAATGCGTTTTTTTCAAGAAAGGTTTTGTTGATGTTTTTGGCCAAAAGCCTTTTTACAAACTGATTAGTGATTTATGAATAAGTTTAAACTCTTACTTCTAGCTCTTGGAATAATGATATTTTCCCAGTCTCTTAGAGCTACTTTACCTTCCGATTCAATTCAAAATAAAGAAATTAAAATAAAGGAAGTCACTGTGGTTGGTGACTTGTCTAAAATGCTTGCATTGCCTATGGTGGTGGTTAATTCAGCCACTATGCAAACAGGATCTTTTGTTACTCCTGCTGATGTTTTGCAACGTGAAACCGGGATTTCTATTGCTCGTGATGGTATTTGGTCTACTTCCATCAATATTAGGGGTTTTTCGGAACAAAGAATATTGGAAATGGTTGATGGCGACCGCATTCAAACTGCAACTGAACATTCCGGTCCCTTGTCGACAATAGATATGAATTCTATTGACAAAATTGAAGTTATCAAAGGGGCTAGTTCGGTATTGTATGGGACAGGTGCAATGGGTGGTGTGATCAATTTTGTTTCTGAACGACCAACCTATACTCCCAATTTTCTATCAAATGGAAAAATTGGTACAGAATTTAATACAGTAAATAAACTTTGGACAAACAATGCCAATTTAAATTTTACAACTAATCAATGGTATATTGCTCTGAACGGTACTTACCGCACTGCTAACAATACTCAAACTCCGTGTGGAGTTTTACCGAATAGTCAGTTCCACGATGCTTCGTGGGCGCTCAAAGCCGGAATTAAGTATGCAGCCAATGAAGAATTTCTTGTTAACTATCAACATTTCGGTGCTTGGAATGTAGGTATTCCAGGCGGTAGGTCATTTCCGGCAACAGCCATAGCCCGCTATACCAGGGTTGAACGTAATCAGTTAAGTGGTGAGTATATTATTTCTAAAATCAATGAAAATTTAAACGAAATACGACTTAAAGCTTACACTCAGGAAATTAATCGCGATGTAGAATTAAAGCCAAATGGAACAACTACTATGTTTCCAAGTAGTTTGAACAAAACTTCAGGTGCCAAGATTACTTCCGACTGGCGATTTACTGATTATCATTCATTGATATTTGGAGCAGAAGGTTGGGTGCGCGATGCTACAACTGCTCGATTGACACTAAAAACTCTTTCGGATACGACGACTACTGGTACGGGCGATCAACCTACTCCAAAAGCTCAGATGATTGATTTGGGAGTTTTTGCACATTATTCGTGGAAAATAGTACCACCTAAGTTGACTTTAAATGCTGGATTACGATTAGATTATATTCAAACTTCGAACGACACTTCATTTAACCAATTATATCAATATACAATAAATAAGGGAGTTAGAACAGATGTAAAGAATTTTTCACGAACAGTTTATTTTCCAGCATCTTCAAAAAATGATATTGCTTACGCTGCTCATATTGACATGGTTTTTAATCCAACAAATAAACAGCAAATTGCATTATCTTTGTCAAATTCTTATCGGGTTGCCTCCATTGAGGAACGGTTCAAATACATATTTTTGGGTGGAGCTAAATATTTTGGCAATCCGGATTTGAAGCCCGAAAACGGAACATTCACTAATTTGAATTATACTCTTTTCGACAAAAAATTTAAATTGAAAATTGATGTCTTTGCAAATTACTTAAATAATTTAATTTCCGACATTCTTACTGCACCATTGGTTTATACAACTAAAAATATTAGTAAAGCTTTATTTCTAGGTGCTGAGTTGGAAAGTAAATGGCAAATTACCGATCAATTTTCATTATTAGCCAATGCTTCATACACTCGGGCACGTGATATTGACGCTAAAACTTTTTTACCGCAAATACCGCCATTACATGGATTTGCTTCATTTAATTATCAATCAAAAAATCAAATTGGGGCTTCATTTTCCGCACTTTGGGCAGCTACTCAAAACCAAATTTTTCCAGGCGAAACTGCAACTGCCGGACATATTATCTATAATCTAAATGTACATTCCGGAAACATACTGTTGAATAAAAGTCAGTTGCAACTATTTGCCGGTGTTGATAATATTCTGAATAAAGCCTATTTAGATCATTTGTCAACTACGCGCGGTATTCTGAAACTAGAACCCGGACGTAATATATATTTGAAAGCAAAATTAGGGTGGTGAAAATGCTATTTATCATTTAGTAATTTGGATAATTGCTTATCTTTGTATAATAGTATTTTTCAACTTAAAAACTTCTTTTATGTTACAATCGCCAAATTTGGAAACACTTAATAATCAGTGTAAAAATACGTTGATGGAACATTTGGGAATTGAATTTACCGAAGTATCTTCTGGTAGAATTGTTGCCAAAATGCCTGTTGATGAACGAACTTATCAACCAATGAAACGTTTACACGGTGGTGCCAGCATGGCATTGGCCGAATCTGTTGGAAGCGCTGGTTCACAGACTTTGGTTGATCCTACAAAATTCGCAGTTCTGGGTGTAGAAATTAGCGGAAGTCATGTAGGTTCTACGAACGAAAAGGAAGTTTTTGCGATTGGAACAATAATTTATCAAGGCAAAACATCACATGTTTGGGAAATTCGCATCGAAGATAGTAAAGGTAAACTGATTTCACTTTGTCGCCTCAGTAATCGTATTATTCCGATAAGCTCTGAAAAACAACAGAATGGCTTTTGAAAATGCATCATATCAATCATTTAGCAATTTACAAACGGTTTGTTTAAAACAAAACATTCCCTTTGCTTCGTATCGTTTACCTCTTCAAACAGAAGTTGCAACTTTAATTCAACATAAATCTTTCCCCGAAAAGCTTGATTCGTTACAGGATATTGACAAAAAAACAGGTTTTGTAATTGCTCCATTTATGGAATCAGCAAACCACGGAACTTTTTTATTGAATCCTGATAAAGTTTTTATTGGAAATGCTATTGAAACTGGATTTATTGAAGCCCTTAAACAAAACACACTATTTATTTTAACTGAAAAGCATTCGGAAAACGAAATCAGCACAACACCGGCTAAAGATTTTATTTCGCAGGTAAATACTGCAATAAAAGCCATGGGAAACGATCAATTCCTCAAAGTTGTACTTTCAAAAGTGCGATTAGAAAAGTTGGACGATAATTTTAATCCGGCCAATTTCTTTCTTCGATTGTGCGAAAAGTACCCACATGCTTTTGTGTATATAATTCAGATGCCTGAAGTTGGTTGCTGGATGGGCGCAACACCAGAACCTTTGCTGGAGATTGATAATGAGTCTGTAAGAACTGTTTCGCTTGCAGGAACACAAATTGCTACCGAAAGGCAACTGGATTCATACAGATGGAGCAAAAAAGAATTGGAAGAACAACAGATTGTTACTAATTTTGTGGAACAAACCTTACTTACTTTACAAATTAAAAATTTCAATAAGGTTGGTCCAACTAATTATCAAGCAGCTAATTTGATTCATCTGAGAACAAGTTTTGAATTTGCCCAAACTGATTTAAAAAATCGCATGGGTGAGATTCTAAAAGCTTTGCATCCAACGCCATCGGTGGGTGGTTTACCTAAAAACGATGCTACGAATTTTATTCTAGCAAACGAAAAACACGATAGAGGTTATTACACCGGATTTCTAGGACCAATTAATATCAACAGTAAAAGCAATATCTTTGTGAACTTACGTTGTTTGCAATTGTTTGATAAACAATTTGTGCTTTACAGTGGTGCTGGTATTACATCTTCATCTATTGCCGAAAAAGAATGGGAAGAAACTGATAATAAGATGATGACGTTGATGAATGTTATGAGAGTTGAATGCTGAAAATTGATAGTAAAAAATTAAAAACATAATGATAAATCACTTCCGCCAAGGAATAAAAAACATACCTGAAATTTGCGCTCAACACGGTGTTCGTAAAGTTGTAATTGCACCCGGATCGCGGAATGCTCCGTTGATATTTGCTTTTACTGCACAACCTGAGTTGGAATGCCTGAGCATAACTGACGAGCGTTCTGCAGCTTATTTTGCACTGGGAATGGCTCAACAAAGCAGTGAAGCAGTGGCGTTGATTTGCACGTCAGGAACGGCTGTTTTGAATTTTGCGCCAGCCATTGCCGAAGCGTTTTATCAAAATTTGCCTTTGTTGGTTTTCACTGCCGATCGTCCCGCTGAAATGATAGATCAAGCTGATGGACAAACACTTCGTCAGACCAATATTTTCAGGAACTACATAAAAGCAAGTTTCGATTTACCTGTTGAAACTGTTCAAACTACAGATTTGCAGTTTTCCGACCGTCAGATTTCTCAAGCCATCGATACAGCTATTTCTTATCCGCAAGGTCCGGTGCAGATTAATGTTCCCATGCGCGAACCGATTTACACTGCATTGCCCGATGTTCACAGCAATCCAAAGATAATCAAAACGATAGCATCCGAAGTTCTCTTGGCTAAAGAAAGCATGACAACATTGCAAGAGTCATGGACTGCTTTTGAACGAAAGTTAGTTGTAATTGGGGTTAATCCTAAAAACAAGAAACTCACTGAACTTGCAAATCGTCTGGCGAATGAGCCCGATATTGTAGTTATTGGTGAGAACTTGTCGAATATAAGTGGAGAAAAAATTATCACTCAGCCTGAATCATTCTTTTCTTCACTTTCCAAGGATGAAAAGGCAGCTTTCAAACCCAATTTATTAATTACTATTGGAAACTCATTGATATGCAAACAATTAAAACTATTTTTGCGCGAACATCAACCAACAGAACAATGGCAGTTTGAGTCAACTTTGCCTTATATTGATACTTATAAAAGTCTGACAACAATTGTTCCGGGACTGGCAGTCAATATTTTGAATAAAATGCCTTTGGGGAAAACCGCAAGTATTTATTCTGAGAAACTTCAAAAACAAATGCAAAAGATAGCTCAACGACACGATGCTTTTGTCGATAGTCCTGAGTTGTCGGATATGAGTGCGGTAACAAACCTTCTGAAAATGATCCCGGAAAACACAGTACTTCATTTGGCAAATAGTACTTCTGTGCGTTGGACACAACTCTTCCCAACACGTGAAGATTTGACATATTTGTGTAATCGGGGAACTTCGGGAATTGATGGAAGTCTATCCACAGCTGCCGGATATGCGTATGCTTCAAACCAACCGACTGTTTTCCTGACAGGGGACCTATCGTTTATTTACGACTCTAATGGCTTATGGAATAATTACATAGGTAATAATTTAAAAATCATTGTGCTGAATAATAACGGCGGTAATATCTTCCGTTTTATCGGTGACAAGGAATTGATGGCGAAAAGTCTGGATTTTTTCACCACACCCCATCATGTTCAACTAAAATCGTTGGTGGAAGCCTATGATTTGAACTATCAGGCTTGTGATAAAAAAGAAACATTGATAGAAAATATTGAGGGTCTTTTCATGGCAAGGAAAGCGACTGTACTTGAGATTTTTACAGATGCAGATTTAAATACAGAAAATTACAAAGGATATTTTAGAAATATAAAGAACCCCTAACCCCTAAAGGGGAACTGGGATACTTTCATCTCTTAAATTTTTGCAAATTAATCGTTAAAATAAACAAGATCCTTGAACAAATCTTGCAGTTTGGAGTAATAAAATCAAATATATATTAATTAATTAAAAGCCCCTTTAGGGGTTTGGGGTCATTATGAGAAACTGGACAACCATTAAAGAATTTGAAGAAATAAAGTTCGAATATTTCGAAGGAATTGCAAAAATTACGATTAATCGTCCGCGTTATCGCAATGCTTTTACACCGGATACAATTAAAGAAATCATTGAATCAATGGTTTTTTGTCGTGATAGTCAGGAGATAGCTACGGTTATTTTAACAGGAGAAGGCGATATGGCATTTTGTAGTGGAGGCGACATAAATGTGAAACAAATTGGCGGATATATTGGAAAAGATGGTATTCCACGGTTGAATGTACTTGACTTGCAAAAACTCATTCGCAGTCTGCCTAAACCGGTTGTGGCCATGGTAAATGGGTTTGCGATAGGCGGTGGACATGTTTTGCATGTGGTTTGTGACTTATCTATTGCTTCAGAAAATGCAATCTTTGGACAAACAGGTCCGAAAGTTGGTAGTTTTGATGCCGGATTTGGGTCATCTTATCTGGCGCGTGTTGTTGGTCAGAAAAAAGCCCGTGAAATTTGGTTTCTGTGTAAGCAGTATTCAGCTGCCGAAGCGTTGGAAATGGGTTTAGTGAATGCTGTTGTTCCCTTCGATAAACTGGAAGACGAAACTGTGGCATGGTGTCAGCAAATGATGCAACACAGTCCGTTGGCTTTGCGAATGATTAAAGCCGGACTGAATGCAGAACTTGATGGACAAGCCGGAATTCAGGAATTAGCAGGTAATGCAACCATGCTTTATTACATGACCGAAGAAGCGCATGAAGGTAAAAATGCCTTTTTGGAAAAACGCAAACCTGATTTTTCGAAATACCCCAAAATGCCATAAATCAGTTGATAGTTGACAATGGAAAGTTGACATTTTTCGATTACACAATAAAACAATTACACGATTATACATGAATATCAAACCATGGCTTTCTGCTTTTCGCTTAAAGACCTTGCCTCTGGCGTTGTCAAACACCATCGTAGGTTCGTGCTTGGCGGCTACCGATGATAAATTTCGTTGGTCGGTATTTGTACTGGCTGCTCTTACAACCATTATGTTGCAGATTATGTCCAACATGGCTAACGACTATGGTGATTTTGTGAATGGTAAAGACACAGCCGAGCGCATTGGTCCTAAACGCATGGTACAGTCAGGCAAAATCACGCCCAAAACCATGTTGCAGGGAATTATTGTGATTGGAATTTTGTGCGCTATTTCGGGTGTTTCGCTGATCTTAATTGGAACAGAAGGAATGGATGTCACCAATTTGCTGATATTTGCTGTTTTGGGACTGGCTTCCATTGCTGCTGCCATAAAATATACTGTTGGTAAAAATCCTTATGGCTATCGGGGTTTGGGCGACATATTTGTGTTTATTTTCTTTGGATTGGTAGGCGTTATAGGAACTTATTTTTTGCACACTCAAGCTTTCCGTTGGGATCTTTTGCTACCGGCTTCGGCAATGGGATTTCTAAGTACCGGTGTGCTTAATATGAATAATTTACGTGATTACGAAGCTGATAAAAATGCTAACAAAAAAACAATTGTAGTTTCCATAGGTCCAAAAAATGCTGCTATCTACCATTTATTTTTAGTGTGTGGAGCTATTTTGTTTGCAGTTATCTATACCATTATTACCTACAAATCGCCCTGGCAATGGTTGTTTTTGCTTTCATTACCTATTTTGCTTCTGAACCTGAAAACCGTCCTTACCTACAAAAATTCCATCGAGCTTTATCCCGAACTGGGCAAGCTAGCCATGGGCACTTTGCTGTTTGCAATAAGTTTTGGGGTGGGATTGATATTATAATGATTTATATAATACAGATGTCAAGTAATCAATGAGAACTGTAATATATCATTTTTTGCTATTCCTTTGCAGATTTAA
>Ga0302215_10001827_pt1 | contig 14923 bp, 13 predicted proteins | sample II_Fen_N3_1_FD_194580 | JGI IMG/M metagenome (GOLD analysis project Ga0302215, IMG submission 194580) | Peat permafrost microbial communities from Stordalen Mire near Abisko, Sweden - II_Fen_N3_1 | ecosystem: Environmental > Terrestrial > Soil > Wetlands > Permafrost | place: Sweden: Abisko...
TCATTAAACCCCGAGCCAGCGGACTAAAAGGAACAAATGTAATTCCCAATTCCCGACAGGTTGGTAAAATAGTTTTTTCCACATCGCGCGTAAGCAACGAATACTCGCTTTGCAAAGCGGAAATGGGATGAACGGCACAAGCCCGTCGCAAGGAATTTGACGATGCTTCGGATAATCCTAAAAACCGTACTTTCCCTTCTCTGACTAAATCGGCCATTGCTCCAACCGTTTCTTCCACGGGTACATTCGGGTCTATACGATGAGCATAATAAAGATCAATAACATCGGTTTTCAGCCGCTTTAAACTTGCTTCCACAGCACTTTTCATGTGTTTGGGTGAAGCGTCAAAACCAAAAGCGTATTTGTTGTCCGGATTTGGTTTAAATCCGAATTTAGTGGCCAGAAAAATCTTTTCACGGTTCGTTTTCAATACGTTGGAAATTAATTCTTCATTTTTTCCGGCACCGTAAATATCGGCAGTATCCCAAAAAGTGATCCCGATTTCAATCGCTTTTTCCAGTGTGGCGATTGATTCTTCGTCGTTTGGTTCGCCATAACCATGACTCATTCCCATGCAACCCAGCCCCAGAGCCGGAAGCATTGTATCCGTTTTCCCTAATTTTCTGTATTTCATAGCAGTGTTGTAATTAAGTTTCTACATTTTTTCAATCAGGCCGTTTGGTACAAGTTTCAAAAGGATTGCCAGCAGTCCCCAACGTTTGGTTATATAAGCAATTTTACGTTTTTTCTGAATTGCTTTGAACATCTGGTTGGCAGCTTTTTCCACCGGTTCCAGCCAAAACAAACCTTCCCCTTTAGCCATTTCTGTATCAACAAGTCCGGGGCGGATATCGGTTATAAAAATAGGAATTTTTAAGTTTGCAGCTTTTATTCTCAAACTTTCGAGATAATTTATCTGAAATGCTTTCGAGGCGGAGTAGGAGGGTGCCTGACGGTTTCCGCGAAGTCCACCGATGGAAGAAATGCCTATGAGTTGACCGTGTTTTTGCTGTTGGAAATACCTGAAACTCCAGTCGGCAACAGCTGTAAAGCCGGCAACATTTGTTTCAATCGTATTTTTTTCAATACTGAAATCCAGTTCATTATTGATGTCTCCGGTTCCCGAACTGATAATTAATAAATCAAGCCCGCCTAATTCGCTCACCAATTCATCCAGACTGGTTGCTGTTTCATTGGTCTGGTTGACATCAAAGGTTTTAATAAAATAGTTGTCCGGATTTTTAGCTTTGATTTCTTCGAGCAATTGCGTCCTTCTTCCGGTAATGCCTACCTGAAAACCATTTTCAACCAACAACCTGGCTAAACTTTTTCCAATGCCGGAAGTGGCTCCAACTACAATTGCCTTTTTCATACTGAAAATGTTGCCCCCCTCAATCCCCCCTAAAGGGAGGACTTTTGGATTAGCACTATTTTTTCATTCCTAATTATTTGAGAATGTTTAATTGCTCGGTTTTCAAAGAAATGGATTTTTTATGTGTAATTTCTTAATTAAAATGATACAGGAAAACAATGGTTCCGTCGAGAGCCGTTTTCTTGTTATCCTTTATTTCCATCGAAACTTCAATATGTGCTCTTGAAATTCCTCTCAGATTTACAAGAGATTTTAATTTTGCACGAACCCGGACTTCGCTGTTGACAAAAACCGGATGATTAAACCGCAGATTTTCAATTCCGTAATTTACAGTTAATCTGGAGTTATTTACCTCTACAATTTGATTCCATAAATGAGGTAAAACCGACAGGTTTAAGTAACCGTGGGCAATGGTAGTTTTAAACGGACTTTCTGTACTGGCACGTTCGGTGTCCACGTGAATCCATTGATGATCCAGCGTCGCATCGGCAAATAAATTAATCTGATCCTGAGAAATGGTAATGTAATCCGACACACCAATTTCTTTACCCACATACTGGTTTAATTCTTCGAAGCTGTTAATGATAATTTTATTCATTTTCTATTTTGAATAATCTGTTTAAAGCAGTTAACTCTGCACATTTGTTTTATTATTGTGCAAAAGTACTTAATTTTTAGATTTTACGAAATAGCTAAAAATGATTTTATAAAAATTCAGATTAATTACTTCCAAACGATCCGTTTTTCATAAATGAATTAATCAGTTTAATGACTTTTTTTTGTTGGGTCATAAGGCCGTGGGATGCTTTGATAATAGCCACGTCCTTTTCATTTCCGAGTGTGGTCAGGCTGAGAGAAACATTTCCATCGTTATCTTCTTTCAGAAAAGGATTAAACCACGGCTTTTTACCCTTCACCCCGGCAATAATTCCTACCTCACAGGTTGGAATAGGAAGTTTATTGGCGTACGAATTGGAATCGGTCTTCATGTGTTTTACATTGGGTCCCAATAAAAATTCGGTGGTAGGATTGGAGAAAATATCGGCCATTTCGGTTCCTTTGTTGGGCGGAGCAACCATGACTATTCTGAAAATAAACGGAAAGTGGGAAGTTGAATCAATATAGTTGTACATCGACCGTACAACCAGTGCTCCCATGGAATGGGTAACAAAAGAAACCGTATCGAAGTTGTCGCGTTTCACCTTTTTGTACAAATCCAGTCCCACACTATCCAAATCTTTCGAAAAACTATGATAGGAATAGTTTTCGGTCAGATAACCGGCCTTTTTCAGTCCCTGATTCATTTTCTCCATTTGGAGGGCAAAGCCGCCAAATCCATGAATAACATATACTTTGTGCGTGGCAAAATTCATTTGGCAACAAAAAATAAATAATAAAAATAAAAGAACCGGTTTTAAACTCATGATTTCAATTTAGGAAGTGAGGCAGGATTGTGTTTTGCAAAGTAATGAATTATTTTTAAGATATTGACAGGTTTTTCAATATCAGTAATCAGATTCTTCCGGTTGTATTTCTCAACCTGAAAGGTAAAGCCGGTATATTTTTCGTTTTTCTCCAACACATTTAATGCCACAAACCCCACCGAAACAAACAAGACAATACTTTCCAGAAAATGCTTTTTGCCGGATTTTGTATAGCCGGTCTGATTCGTTAAATCCATAATTTCATCTAAGGTCCGACTGTATTTCTTTCGGATAGAATCAATTTTATCAGTAGTTGTAACCAATGTTTTAATTCCGGCTTCATGATCTTTATACACATCGAGTAAATCATTTTCCATCTGCCAGATACCTCCCAATGTATAAAATAATTGCTTTTCGGTTTCATTGAGTTCATCACTAAAACAACACCGGTAAAACAAGACTGAATTTCCTCCCTTTTTAAACGTAATATCTTCAATTTCTGAAGTAGTTAAGTCTGATCCTATTTGTTTTTTGCTTAAAACCTGTGCGTTGAAAACTCTGGCAGCATTTTCTTTTAATTTGTCAGGTTCTGAAGAGTTTTCGAGAACTTTACGATATAGTTTGAGAATTAGTTTTTCATTTGAGTTTTCTCCTTCCATTTCTTGTGGAGAGTCAAGCAAAGCTTTAATATAATCTGGCGATAAGTCTTTTTTATCAAAGAAATCATCAAAAAGACCGGTTAAAGCACCTAAATAAGTCAGTTGAAGTCTTTCATTCGAAGACATTTTTCTATCCCGGAGTTTGCAGAACGATTCTCCAATCATAACTGCCACTGCCAGTCCGTAATAATCGGTTATTTTCTTATAATCTTTTTCATCCAGACTGGAATCGTTCGTCTTTTTGCTTTCTTCAATATCAACATTCAGCGTTTCCCGGATGAATTTTCGTTGAAAACCGAGTTCCGAAGAAAGATTTTTCTTTACTTTCAGAAAAAGAAACAGATTCAGGATATAGTTGATCATAGGTTATTTTTGAATATATAAATTCATTTTCTTTTTTCTTAAGCCCCAGACCCCCAAACCCCCAAATGGGGGCTTTAAGACCAAGTTTATAAAATTTTCTTTAATGATATTTTTTTCTTAGAACCACTTTTAAGCCCCCATTTGGGGGTTTGGGGGTCACACTTACTTATCATTTTCAATTCACATTTAGTCACTCCGTGGCAAAAAAAATAGATCAAACTTTATTTATAATTAATTTGCTGATAAATTGAATCAGAACGGTTATTCCACCTGCAGCCATTAAACCCAGAATGGCGGTTTGAAAAAACATTTTTTTATGTTGAAACGAACGGTAAATCCGGGGAAGTATCCACACTGAAAACGGAATATATAAAAAGATGGATGTAAATAATGCCGGAAAATATCTTTTCAACAAAATGCTTGCGCCTATATGCGGAATTAAAGCATTAAAAATAAAGACTGTGAAAAGAATAAGTAAAAGATTTCTCCTGAAATTTTCTGAAGAGAATGTATTTGCGTAGAAAATCAGACACCACGCAACGATTGTAACGATACAAATGGCTGTTACCATTACCAGCGGAGCCGGAGGACTGAAATTAAACGAGGGAAGAACCGGATATTTAAAATTTAAAAACCCGATGGCTTCCTCCACGTTATGAAGTGTAAAAAGAATTCCGGCAATGATAAGAAACTTCTTAGTATCCATTATTTTCTGGTCATTCGGTGAAATTCAGTGAGTTCCTGTTTAGTCTCTTTCGATAATCTGGTTGCCTGAATGCCCCGAATAGCTCCTTCCAACCCATAAAGTAATTGAATACAAGCTCCGGGATCAAGTGCCTGAAGCCGGATAAAAGCTTGTTCGGTTCCTGCAGCCTGCAGTTCGGCAAATGAAGTTATTCCAACCTGAATGAGTTTGGATTCTGTGTCTTTGCCAATGTTCGGTTGTTTGGATAAGTCAGAATTCATATTATTTATATTTTAAATTTCTCAAGTTCCTGCAGCAGAATCCTGTTTTCTTCAGGAGTTCCTACTGTAATCCTCAAACAGCCTGCACATAACGAAACCGTATTGCGGTTGCGGATAATAATACTTTTAGAAACAAGATATTGATAAACAGCATTAGCGTCAGGAACTTTCACCAAAACAAAATTGGCATTCGTCGGATAAATGTGTTCAATAATGGACAACTGTTGCAATTGTTCTATCAAAGCTGTTCGTTCGGTTAATAGAATTTTCACCCAGTTTTTTACCTGTCCGGCATTTTCCAATGCCTTCAAAGCCTGTTTCTGTGTCAGAATATTGATGTTGTAAGGATATTTGATTTTATTTAAAACAGAAATGATTTCGGCAGAGGCAAAAGCCATTCCAAGGCGGATAGCAGCACTTCCCCATGCTTTCGACAGGGTTTGTAAAATCACCAGATTGGGGAAATCGGATAATTTATCGGAAAAACCGGCTGAAGAAGCAAAATCAATGTAAGCTTCATCAACCACAACAATTCCCTCAAATAAATTCAATAATTTTTCTATTTCATCACGATTCAGGCTATTTCCTGTTGGATTGTTCGGGGAACAAAGCCAGATAATTTTCGTGTATAAATTTGTTGCCGCCAGCAGTTTGTCGGCAGTAAATTGAAAATCTTCATCCAACAAAACTTTTCGGTATTCCACATCATTGATGTTTGCACAAACCTTGTACATGCCATAAGTCGGTTCAATGGCAACCACATTGTCAACCCGTGGTTCACAGAATGCACGATATAACAAATCAATGGGTTCATCGCTGCCATTTCCGAGAAAAATATTTCCGGCAGGAACGTTTTTGATGCCGGAAAGTAATTCTTTTACTTCCCACTGAAGCGGATCGGGATAGCGATTGAAAGGTGAATTGTATGGATTTTCATTTGCATCCAGATATACGGAAGCTTCGCCTTTAAATTCATCGCGGGCCGAAGAATAGGGTTGAAGATTCCGAATGTTTGTACGTAAAAGTTTTTCTATATTCATTTTTGATAAATAATAAATATGTATTATTGATATATCTTTTTAATCAAATGGGGCTTAAGAGAGCAATTATATCTTAAATCCCCCTTTAGGGGGTTTGGGGGTCTTTCAAAATAAACTCGACTCTCCTGTTCTTTTGTCTTCCTGATTCGTTATTATTCGGAGCAACCGGTTCGCTGCTTCCTTTGTAATCGTATGTAATTCTTGACTTTTCAATGCCTTTTTCAATTAAAAATGCTCCAATTTGCTTCGCCCGCACTAAAGAAAGCCGGTTGTTATATTCTGTGCTTCCGATTGAATCGGTATGACCGATAATTTCAATGGTCAACTTCGTGTTTTTATTCAGATAATCTGCCAATTGTTTCAATTCTTCTGCAACATCATTTCTTAATGTGGCCTTGTTGAAATCAAAGTAAACGTTGTTCAGAACCTGCTTTTTATTGACTTCTGTATTTTTACTGCCGGTCGATGTTTTCTGAATAGCATTATCGGATTTTACATAGTCATTGGGATTCAATTGTTTAATATAATCCTGATAAAATACCGGTAACCCTAACATACTGGTATTGGTATTCAAAAACAAGGCCTGCGATTTAAACGAACAACCTTTTCCCGGGATATTCGGATTAGTAATTGACGAAAGATATCTCGATTGATACTCGGCAATATAGATTTTTCCATCAATTCCCAATTGCAAAGCCCCGAATACTTTATCGGTGCTGCTTTTTCCAATCAGAGTCATTGATTTCTGAATATCAGATTCATTACCGGCTTTTAAATTTACCTGATAAATCATTCCCTTGGAAACCAAGCCAATATATAATAAATCGCTGTTTGGCGAAAATTCAACTCCGTAAGGATTAAAGCCGGAATCAAAGGTTATGGTAACCGGATTTGAAATGAGTCCCGTTTTTTGATCAAAATCAAAAATCTGTACTATTCTGTCGCCATTTACAGCTACCGCCAGTCTTTTTTTGTCCGTTGACAATTTCATGTAACCGATTGTATTGTAAATTGTTTCCTTATATTTTATTCCTACATTCGAAATAACCGGATTTTGTGAAAGACCATTTTTAGTCAGCAAATAAGCAAGAAATGCATTCGAATTAAACTCATGAATAATGACCCAGATGTCCTTGTTATTTGCATGTTTGGTTGCAATAAGTTTCTCGGTACAAAGCTCATTAATCAACTGATTTTTCTGAATTATATTTCCCAGACCCTGCTCTTTGGTCATATCAACGAGCGAATAGCAAAACCCACCTTTGTTGGCTTCCCAATCCATCGTGAATATGTAAAATAATGTCTTACTTTCCGGTTTCGGGACAATTATGGCCGATTGTGTTGAAGAAAAATTTCCATTCAGATTATTTCCCGCCGGCATCAATACATTATTTTTATTCCATACCGAAACGCCATCCGTATAAAACAATAAATTTCCCTTTGAATCGGAAATTACAGAACAACCTTCTGTGGTTTTCATTTTACTTCCCACAAAACTTACAGGATGTCCGCTGGTGAAATCTACCCCGGCACCGTAACCAAAAACCCATTTACCGGATTCAAACTGAGCCAAAACAAGATTTGGAACTGCAAAAATAAATCCGAGCAGAAGTATGAATATTTTCCTGATAAGTAGTTGGTTCGGGGAATTATTCATTTTTTATCTTCTGTGGCTGCTGTATCTTTCTTCCACTTCTTTTTCTTCGCTTAATCTAACTTTAACCGCGTTGCTGTGCGCCTGTAATTCTTCGCTTTCGGCCATCAAAATAATGGCATTACTGAGGTTGGTAAGTCCTTCCTGAGTAATTTGCTGAAAGGTAACTTTTCGGATAAAACTATCCAGATTTACACCGTTGTAAGCTTTTGCATAACCATTGGTGGGCAAGGTATGATTTGTCCCGGAAACATAATCTCCGGCACTTTCCGGTGTATAATTTCCTAAGAAAACCGAACCTGCGTTCACAATATTCGCTGCCACTCCCATGTAATACCGGGTAGAAATTATCAGATGTTCAGGTGCATATTCATTGGTCATTTCCACAGCTTCTTCCAGTGTTTTTAATACAATAATTTTACTGTTTTCCAATGCTTTGCGGGCAAATTCTTTTCGAGGAAGTTGTTCGAGTTGCAATTCCAGTTGTTCCAAAACCGGTTCTACAATTTTTTCGCTCACAGTTATTAAAATGGATTGACTGTCAACACCATGTTCTGCCTGTGAAAGTAAATCGGCTGCAATAAAAACAGGATTGGCAGAGTCATCGGCTATTACTTCCACTTCGGAAGGACCGGCGGGCATATCAATGGCAACATCGCGTAACGAAACCAGTTGCTTGGCTGCAGTAACATATTGATTTCCGGGACCAAAAATTTTATATACTTTCGGAACCGTTTCAGTACCGTATGCCATGGCAGCGATTGCCTGGGTTCCACCAATTTTGAAAATACGATGAATGCCGGCAACTTTGGCAGCATATAATACTGCCGGATGAACTTTTCCTTCTTTGTTAGGCGGCGTACAAAGTATAACTTCTTTGCATTCTGCAATCTGAGCCGGAATTCCCAACATTAAAACGGTTGAGAAAAGTGGTGCAGTTCCACCCGGTACATATAAACCGACTTTTTGGATAGCAATTGCTTTTTGCCAGCAAAAAACACCCGGTGAAGTTTGAATTTCTGGATAATCCTGTTGTTGCTCGGAATGAAATTTCCAGATATTCCGTCTGGCCATTTCAATGGCTTGTTTCAGATTAACCGAAATTAGTTTTTCTGCTTCGGCAATTTCCTCTTTGCTGACTTCAACCGAATCAAGTGTAACTTTATCGAACTGCAACGTATATTCGCGAACAGCTTTATCACCATTTTTGCGAACATTATCCAAAACTTTCTGAACAGTTTCGAATAAAGTGCTGTTATCGAAAACAGGGCGGGTAAGGAGGGGTGCCCAGTCTTCACGGATAGGATATTTGATTACCTGCATATTCTTTGTAATGTTTGATGTTTATAATTTGTCGAACTATAAATATGTTTTTATTTAGACCAACTTTTAAGAAGATTGTCCCATTGTTCAAATAATTCTTTCATGCCATCCAGTACTAAATTGGCGCCGTTTTCTTTTAAAATCTCAGGATTCAAAGGTCCTGTATTAATCGCGATGGTAAATAAACCGGCACTTGTTGATGATTCAACTCCGAGTGGTGCATTTTCGATGACTATGACTTCCCAGGGTTGTAATCCCGATTTTTTTAATGCTTTCAGATAAGGCTCGGGATGCGGTTTGCCAAACTTTACATCAAAAGCGGTCACCATTTTATTTTTTTGAAAAATGCCCGGAAAGTTTTCATCGAGATTATCAATTAAACTTGCCTGCCCTGAACCTGTAACTACAAATATTTCAAATCCTTGTGATTTAATTTTGTTCAATAACTCTAATGCAAAAGGCATTCTTTCAGTAATGCCTGCAGATTCAAAGAAAACAGATTTTAATTTATAAATCTTTTGTTTTTCATTTTCGGTTGCCGGTCTCCCGTAAATCTCATTGAATACACCATCAATTGTTGAAGCCCCGGTTCGTCCTTCATTCATGTAAGCTTCTTTTTCAGTGAATGGCAAACCGGATTTTCTGAGTGCATCAACCCAGGCACTGGCATGATTTTTCATTGAATCGAAAAGTACGCCATCCATGTCAAAGAAAATTGCTTTGGGATTAAATACAGGATATTGTTTGTCCCTGATGAATTTTTCTATTTCTTTTGAAAGCATGTAGTTAAAATTTTGTACAAAGATACTTAATTTGTCACTTAAATCCGATTTATTTGGGGTGCAAATTTGCTGTTTTGTGTGCAAAACGTCTTTTCTGTCAAAATGTTTACCTGTTTTGATTTATTTTTTCAACCTGAAATAATCTGATAAATAAAAATTTTGTAATTTTGTAATGCAAAGCAAACGGGATGTGGCGCAGTTCGGTAGCGCGCTACGTTCGGGACGTAGAGGTCGCAGGTTCGAATCTTGTCATCCCGACAGAATGAAAAGTAAGAGCAGAATGGTGTTCTTACTTTTTTTATGCATTTACTTTCCGGTTTGTTAGGTTTTGTAAGGGTTATTTGGTATAATTTTTGTAATTTTGCAGAATATTATTACTAAAGTTATGAAGACAAAAATTTTAATCTTTTTAGGACTGATTGTGGTGGCTTTTTCAGCTTGTGATCTTACCGGCGAATCGAATTACAGACCGGACATACAATTTGTTCAAAATCCGATAACTACCAAAGGCGATACATTAAGTATTTTTTATACCGATGTTTCAAATACATATCGTTTGGATACTATTCATGTAGGTGACACAATCAATTTCAAAGTATATGTCAATGCATATGGAAATAAATTAAAAGGATATTACATGGCACAATCGGCTGACAGCACTACCAGAATATTATTGCCAAATAAAAACACCATGGATTCAATATTCTCAGCTGCTTCAAATTATACTCTGGGTACTTTTTTGATGAAAAATGATGCAAATACATTATATTTCCCATTTCAATACGTGGCATTAAAACCGAGTTTGGAAACGAAGTTAGCTCTTAGTGTAACCTCTGATGCCAATTTTGAATATAATCAGAATTCGTTTATCCTTAAAACTCCAATTGTTGCCCGAAAAGTTCAATAAATTCCACACAGATATATAAAACAAAAAACCATTCCGATTGCGGAATGGTTTTTTGTTTTATATAATAGCTGTCAACTATAAACTGTCAACTATGAACTAACTAAAGTCTTGCTTTGATGGCTTTGGTTTCAGCTTCGTAGCCCGGTTTTTCCAATAAAGCAAACATATTTTTCTTGTAAGCTTCAACTCCCGGTTGATCGAATGGATTTACACCCAACACATAACCGCTTATTCCGCAGGCTTTTTCGAAGAAATAAAGCAATTCGCCCAAATAATATTCATTCAGTTTTGGCAATTCGATTTTCAAATTAGGAACTCCTCCATCGATATGAGCAATCATTGTACCGAGTTCAGCCATTTTGTTGACTTCGTCCACCCGTTTTCCGGCAAGGAAATTCAATCCGTCCAGATTATCAGCCGAAGTAGGGAATATTTTGGTGTAGTTGCTTTCTTTTATTGAGATTACAGTTTCGAAAATACTGCGTTCACCTTCCTGAATCCATTGACCCATGGAGTGTAAATCGGAAGTAAAATCAACAGAAGCAGGGAAAATACCTTTGTTTTCTTTTCCTTCGCTTTCGCCGTAAAGTTGTTTCCACCATTCACCAATAAAGTGTAATTTAGGATGGAAATTGACCAAAATTTCAATTCCTTTTCCTGACTTGTATAATTCATTGCGAACTGCTGCATATTGAGCTGCCGGATTTTCTTCGAACGAAGTTTCCAAACCGCATTTTGTTTCCATTGTAACCGCACCGGCAACTAATTGACGAACATCAAAACCGGCAACAGCGATTGGAAGCAATCCAACCGGCGAGAGAACCGAATAACGACCTCCGATATTATCTTCAATCACATAGGTTTTGTAACCTTCCTGAACTGCCAGCGTACGCAATGCACCACGGGCTTTGTCGGTAATAGCAACAATCAATTGCTTAGAGGCTTCTTTACCTTGTTGTTCTTCCAATTGTGTTTTCAATAAACGGAAAGCCAACGCAGGTTCGGTGGTTGTTCCGGATTTTGAAATAGAAATGATACCGAATTTTTTGGTTTTCAACATTTCCTGTAATTCGTACAGGTAATCTTCACCGATATTTTGTCCGGCATAAACCACCACAGGTGAATTACGTTCGGTTTGCAACCAGTCGAAACTGTTTGAAAGGGCATCGATAACAGCTTTTGCTCCTAAATAACTTCCTCCAATACCGATAACAACAACTACTTCGCAATTGTCGCGAAGAATTTTGGCGGTATTCTCAATGTCCGATAAATGAGCTTCATCGATTGATGAAGGCAAATTCAACCAACCCAAAAAGTCACTTCCTTTTCCGGTACCGTTGTGCAGGGCTGCATTGGCGGCAGCAACTTCCGCTTTGTATCCGGCAACAGCTTGTTCGGAAACGAATCCAAACGCTTTGTCAATAGATAATTTAATGTTTTGCATATTATAATAGTTTGATAATTCTTTATGTTATTTGTTCGCTTCGCTCACGTTATTTGGCTTCGCCGTTATTTGTTCGCTTCGCTCACGTTATTTGGCTTCGCCGTTATTTGTTCGCTTCGCTCACGTTATTTGGCTTCGCCGTTATTTGTTCGCTTCGCTCACGTTATTTTTTACTACTTACTACCGACTACTTACTACCAACTATTTCAGTTTTTCTGTCAGTTTCCGAATTTCCATAATGGGTGAACACCGGTTGTAAAGTATTTCGTACATGGAGTCAACAATAGGAATGCTGATCTGGTATTTTTCGTTTAATTCGTAAATACATTTGGTGGCATAATACCCTTCGGCAATCATTTCCATTTCCAGTTGCGCTGTTTTTACAGAATATCCCTTTCCAATCATGGTTCCGAACAACCGGTTCCGGCTGAATTTTGAATAAGCTGTTACCAGTAAGTCGCCCAAATATGCCGATTCGTTGATATCGCGGTGAAGCGGGTTTGTGGCATTACAGAAACGGTTTATTTCCTGAATGGCATTGGAAATTAGTACAGCCTGAAAATTGTCGCCGTATTTTAATCCGTGACAAATACCTGCTGCAATGGAATAAATATTCTTCATTACCGATGAATATTCAATTCCCATAATATCGTCGCTTATGGAAGTACGGATAAAACTGGATGTCAGACGTTGTGCCAGCATACGCGCCCTTTCACGTGAGGTGCAACCGATTGTCAGATACGAGAGGCGTTCCAAAGCAACTTCCTCAGCATGACAGGGACCTGCCAAAACAGCAATATTGTCTTTCGGAACGTTGTAAATCTGTTCGAAATAATCGGAAACAATCATATTCTCGTCAGGAACAATTCCTTTAATAGCAGATACAACGATTTTGTTATCCAGTTTCCTGTTAAGCTTTTTCAAATGCTGTTTCAGGAATGGAGAAGGAGTTGCGAAAATAAGAATGTCGGAAGTGCGAACTACTTTATTTATGTCGCTCGTAAAATTAATCCGGTCGGTGTCGAACTTTACGCCGGTAAGGTAGGATGGATTTTTGCTTAGTCGTATAAATTCATCAATTTGCTCCTGACGGCGCATGTACCAATTGATCTCTTCGGAACTGGTTAATGCAATTTTTGCAATGGCTGTTGCCCAACTTCCTCCGCCCAAAACCGCTATTTTACTTTTTTCGTTCATTTTTTTTAGATATTAGAACCAAGAATCAAGATTCAAGACCCAAAAATGATTATCTTTTCAACTTAATCACTATTCAACTAATTAACCAATCAACTTATTTATCAGCTTCAACAATCCAGGCAGCTACTTCTTCTTTCGAAGGATTTGTCAGCTCCAGTTTGTTCTTTTTATTCAATCCGCAAATATCCTGATGGAACTTGTTCGGGTTCAATCCTTTCAGGTTGGCCACCATGGTGATACCGGCTTTCTGAACCACTTCCACCCAGGCTTCGGGAATTCCCAACGCCATAAATTTCTCAGGTCCGTCTTTCTTGGCCACCTTTTCAGCTTTCATTTGCGGGAAGAAAAGTACTTCCTGAATGGCAACCTGACCGGTCATCAACATCACGAGGCGATCCATACCAATTCCCATTCCGGAAGTTGGAGGCATACCGTATTCCAACGAGCGCACAAAATCCATATCGATAAACATGGCTTCGTCGTCGCCCTTTTCGCTTAGTTTCAGTTGCTCCTGAAAGCGTCCGAGTTGGTCAATCGGGTCATTTAACTCCGAATAAGCATTAGCCAGCTCTTTTCCATTTACCATCAATTCGAAACGTTCGGTCAGTTCCGGATTATCGCGGTGACGCTTACAAAGCGGCGACATTTCGCGTGGATAATCGGTAATAAAAGTAGGTTGTATATAGTTTCCTTCGCACTTTTCGCCGAAGATTTCGTCAATCATTTTGCCTTTTCCCATGGTTTCGTCGGCCTCGATGTGCAATGTCTTGCACACTTCGCGCAGTTGCACCTCATCCATACCGTTGATGTCGATGCCGGTGTGTTCTTTGATAGCATCAATCATGGTAATTCGTTTGAAAGGCGTTTTGAAACTGATGGTTATGTCGCCAACCGTAATTTCGTTGGTTCCGTTTACATCTAAACAAATTTTCTCTATCATTCGTTCGGTGAAAGTCATCATCCAGTTGTAGTCTTTGTAGGCTACATAAATTTCCATGGCGGTAAATTCAGGATTGTGCGTGCGGTCCATCCCTTCGTTACGGAAGTTTTTGGAAAATTCGTATACGCCCTCAAAACCACCTACAATTAAGCGTTTCAAATACAATTCATCAGCCACGCGCAGGTAAAGCGGCATGTCCAACGCGTTGTGATGGGTGGTAAACGGACGAGCGGCTGCACCACCGGGGATGGATTGCAGAATCGGAGTTTCCACTTCGATATAATCCTGCGCATTGAAATAATCGCGCATCGATTGATATACTTTGGTACGTTTCAGGAAAATATCTTTTACGCCTTCGTTTACCACCAGGTCCACATAGCGTTGACGGTAGCGTTGTTCAGGGTCTTCGAATGCATCGAAAGCCACCCCATCTTTATATTTTACAATGGGTAGCGGACGAAGCGATTTGCTAAGTACAGTTAGTTCCTGTGTGTGAACGCTGATTTCACCTGTTTGTGTGCGGAATACAAATCCTTTGATGCCGATAAAGTCACCAATATCCAATAATTTTTTGAATACCGTGTTGTACATTTCGGGTTGCGCTTCGGTGTTAATATCATCGCGGCTCACATATACCTGAATGCGGCCTTTGGAGTCCTGCAGTTCAACAAAAGAAGCCTTGCCCATAATGCGGCGGCTCATAATTCGGCCGGCAATGCAAACGGGTTTGCCGCTTTCTTCGTCTTTAAATTCAGCTTTTATATCGGTGGAAAATGCATCGGTTGGGTACAGGGCGGCAGGGTAGGGGTCAATGCCTAAATTGCGTAATTCGTCCAGACTCTGACGTCTGAA
>Ga0302215_10001828_pt1 | contig 14919 bp, 17 predicted proteins | sample II_Fen_N3_1_FD_194580 | JGI IMG/M metagenome (GOLD analysis project Ga0302215, IMG submission 194580) | Peat permafrost microbial communities from Stordalen Mire near Abisko, Sweden - II_Fen_N3_1 | ecosystem: Environmental > Terrestrial > Soil > Wetlands > Permafrost | place: Sweden: Abisko...
GTAGACCCTGGGGCCAGTAAAGTAAGTGGTATAACCGTCCAAAGCGGTGGAGCAATTACTCTTAATTCAGTAAATAGCACTTCATTTTCTGATATTAGATTTAGAAACGGGTCAGCTGGATGGGACATGAGATATATTGCTGGTGGCGGTGGTGGTTACACTGCTGGAGATTTTTTAGTTGAACCAGTAGCTAATGGTCAAAATTTTTCAATTGGTTCGTTTCCTTTAACAACTATAGGGATTAATACTAATTTTTCAGTATTTGGAACCTCTAATCTTTACAATATAAATTCTCGATATATAAATTGTTATTCGGTTACTCCGATTTCTGATGCTACTTATAATTGTGGTTCGGCTTCCAATATGTGGGCTAATGTTTATGCCTATAACTTATCTTTATCTGGTGGTAAATATATAAATGTTAGTGGAACTAATATTCAGAGCAATTCAGATTTCAGAGTGGCTGGCTCAATTACTCTAAGCGGGAATATGGTATTTGAAAATAATGCTAGTATAACAATTAATGGAAGGTCATATTTCCAAACTACTGGAGCTTATGACCCTACAAAATATTATTTAAGAAGTGCTTAAAAAACATAATAAATATATGGCAAGAAATTTTTACAAAAGTGGAAATAGTTACTATTACTCTGATAATAATCAGAAGATTTTAAATATACCAGAGTTACAAGCTGCCCAAAAAGCCGGTGGTAAAGAAACTACTCCAATAGAAACTCAGGCTTCTGTGGATAAAAGATACGCCGATGCAGCTGCTAGCAACCCTGCAATTGCTACTCTTGCTAAAGGTGGTTCATCTTTAGATGAGATTATTAACGGTTTATCCACAGGAAATTTAAGTGGCATTGTTGACTGGCAGGGTAAACCATTCAGCACTCAAGACCAACAGGCTGCCTTGGACCAAGGAATGAAAGATAACCAAGCCTTTTATGATGCTCAACAGGAAAAAGATAAAGCCGATGTTGAAGCTAATTTAGCTCAGAAGCAAGCTGATTATCAAGACTATTTAATTAATTCCGGAGAACAATTCCAAACAGATAAAGCTACTTCAGACCAGACAGCTGCTAATAATGGAGTGTTGTTTTCTGGAGGCAGAGTTCAAAAAGAAAAGAAAATGGCCAGTGCTTACAATCAAGACCAAGCTACTAAACAAAGAAACTTAGCCAACTCTGTCGGAACTGCCGCTAGAGATTTTCAGTATAAATACGGAAACGATGCCGCTAATGGCTTAAGTAAATACTATCAAGCTGGAAGCAATACTTATGACCCTAGTACCGCAGCTGGAGGAGTTGCTTCTTCAGGGCTATCTACTATTTACAATCCAAGCGGATACAACTTCCAGGGTACTGTAAAGAATGAACAAAAGGCTAACGCTAATACTAGAGCAGCTGGATTACTTTGGAATAAGGGAAACAAACTTTTAGCAACTGGTTATAATAATAAATACTAAAAATATGCCAAGCACATTATCTAATCTTTATAGCAACAACGGCCTAAATGCTGCCGGAGTCAAGGCTTTCAGTAATCCGTTTTCTGACAGGCCTCTTCCTAACGGAGCAGGGGTTTACGATGCAGCGGCTACTTCGGGCCCAGTTATCAAACCAGCTCCTATTTTTACTGGAATTAAACCAGTAGTTCAACAGCCGGCTCCTGTGGCCACTCCACCAGTTAGCACTCTTTATGATAAGTATAAAGACCCAAAGACCGGCAAGGTTATGACACCAGAGGAATACGCTATCTATTTAGGAAATAAAGTTCCTAAAGGTAACGGTGAAATTACTAATTATGCTGGAGATGCCTTAACTAATCCTAACAAGTCAGCTTCAGAATTAACCGCTGATGCTACTAATTTAAACAATTCAAGGAACGATATTGCCACTGGTGCTTCTGACCCATATAAAGTCGGTAACCAATCTGGAGTAGCTTATAGTCCAACCGAACTTAAAGCGATTGAAAATGCTTATGCTGGTGTTTATGACCCAGCCCTTCAAGATGTTTTCTCAAGACTGAAAACAACTCAAGATGCTGAGAAGGCCAAGACTGATTTGCAACAAGCTAAAGATTTGGAAACTTATAAGACAAACGAATCAATTCGTCAATGGAGAGCTACCACCGGAACAACTCCTGGGGCTACGGGGGATGGAAAAGAGAAAGATTTATTTACTCAAAGCCAGTTAAACACCGGGGCTAGCAATGCTGGTTTAAGTTTGTCGTCATTCGATGGCCTTGACCCAGATATTAAGAATTTTTACATCAATACTCCCATGGGAGTTAATGATGAAGATAAAAAAGTTCCTATCTATGATGTTTTTAATGCTGATTTTGCTAAAGTTGCCTCTGGAGATTTATCTTCAGACCAGTTATCAGCTGATATCACTGCAAGCACTTTGCCTACTGCTGTTAAACATTACTTTATATCTCAGATTCCAGCAGCTCCAGAAAAGAAAGAAGCTTGGTATGAAACAATCTGGAATGGTGCTAAGAGTGCTTTGGGGTTATAATTTTTAAAAAATATGCCTAGCAATAAATTAAATACAAGTAGTCTAAACTCTGTTGGGCAGGCGGCCTTTAGCAATCCATTTGCTTCTAAGGTAACAACCCCAGTCTTAAAAACTAGTAGTCGTTACAATCCAGTTGAAACTACTCCGGCTCCAGTTCTAAAAACTAGTAGTAGATACAATCCAGTTGAATCTAAAGACTCAGTTAATATTGGCAACTACAATTTTACTCCTCAAGCATCTGCCCCTGTTGCACCTATTATTACTAAAACAGCTAATTCAACTCCGGTGGTCAAACCGAATATAAAATCACAGACATTTTCAGTAGGTGCTGGTATGACTCCAGTCGAAACCGCTAAAGCTAAGACTGCTCTAAAATCAGAGATGGAAATTGCTAAGTCTGAAATACCGATACAGAAAAACCCTGCTCCTATTTTTAATAGTGCAAGGGACGAACAAATTGCTAATGAAATCGAAAAGATAGATGCTGGTAAAAATCCTATTTATAACAATATGGTTAAAAGTCGTGCTGACCAAGGTCACCCAATGACTTTTGATGAGCAGCAGAAATTCAAATACGAGATTGCTAAATCTAAGAGAATTGAGGATATGGCCATTGGTGCTACTAGTGGGCTACAAAAGACTGTTGGTCAGACCGTTGCTAAAAACGTAGCCAGAACAATCGAGGGAGAACTTGTTGATAACGCTGGACAAGTAATTAAACAACCAGTAGAAGCCGAGGGGTTGAGCAGTTTGTTTAAACGTACTCCTAAAAAGTCAGCTCCTATTACAGTTGAACAATCAACCCCTGGTTTATTTAAAAGTATTGCTGCTCCAGAAACAACCGTTCATCCAGCAGTTTCACAGATTAATGACTTTGCTCCAGAAGCTTCTGCTCAACAGGCTAAAGCGGGAGAGGGAATATTTAATGTCACTCCGAGTGCCACTAAACCAGTTGAACCCCAAAGTTTATTTACTGCTCCAGAAACTAAAGAAGTTCCGGTTGAATCTCTTGCCCCAGTAATAGAAAAACCACCAATTGAAAATAAATCTCTACAGCAGACCATTCTCGATGCTAAAGCTCAATATGATACACAACAGAGGTCCAACGAAGAACCTCCTGTCCCAACAGAATTTCCTCAAGAGGTTGAGGCAATTAGAAGAGAAATGGCTAATAGTCCTATACTTGATAATATTAAAAGCTATAAAGATATCTCTACTGTTAAAACACAGTTTAGAGATATTTATAGAAATACAAAAGAAGTTTTTGGAAAAGATTCTGTTGTCGCTGATAAGATATTACTTGAACCTCTTAATCGTGCGAAGAGTAATTACATCGACTTCTTAAATAAAGAAACAACCGACCTAGCTAATAATATAAAGATTGGCAAGGGCACCGAGGAAAGTGAATACATTCAACTTTACGGAGAAGGCAAAGCAACCCTCGATGAGCTGGTAAAAAAGTTTGGCGAGAAAAAATCTCAAGAGATTGTGGCTGCTGATACCTTTTTCAGAACTAAGTATAATAACTCAATCAGTAAATTGAACGCTGTAGAGCAACAAATCTACCCTAACAGTCCTTACAAGTGGACTCCAACAAGAGCTGATTACTATCGTCACTTTTCTGAGGCTAAAAATAGTTTCTCGAGACTTCAAAATATCTTAGACAACCCTATTAAGATTGACCCATTACTTGTTGGTATAACTGAAACAACGGAACCTAAGAGTAAATGGGCATCATTCAAACAAAGAAGAAATACTGAAATAACTAAAGCCGATGCGGTTGGTGGATATTTAGATTATTTAAAGTCTGCTAGTTTTGCCATCAACATCGACCCTCAAATTGGAAGAATTAGAGAATTCGCTGATGTTCTAAAAAGAGGAACCGGAATCAAAAAGAATTTAAACAACTATATTCAGAATCTTACCAACGTAGCCAATGAACTATCCGGCAAGACTCATATCTTAGATAGAGCCGTAATGGAAACCATCCCCGGAGGAAGAAGAGGTTTGGCTACTCTTAATTGGTTAAACAATAGAGTTAAAGCAAACACAATTTTAATGAACGTAAAATCGGCTATGGCTCAGATTTTAAATGTTCCACAGGGGCTCGCTTCTGCCGGACCAATAAATTCTTCTAAAGGAGCGGCTATGACATTAGCCCAGATTTTCAATAATAAAGGACCACAAAGTAAATCTACTTTCTTGAAAGAAAGATTCTTCCACGGTTTCAGTCAATTCGATAAAGGAATACTAGCTAACACTAAAAAATTTTCTATTTGGATGGTTGGAGCTCTTGATGAAGTTGGAACAAAAGTTATCTGGAATGGTCAATATCAAAAAGCTTTAAGTTCCGGAGCCAAAAACCCTGTTAAATTTGCTGACGATGCTACTCGTAGTTTGGTTGCTGGTAGAGGAATTGCTGAGAAACCATCAATTCAAAGCTCACAGGTGTTCCAATTGCTTGCTCCATTCCAATATGAAATGACAAACGTTTGGTGGATTATGGAAGACATCGCTAAATCAGATAAAAAACTGGCAGGAAAGATTGGTCAGTTTATGATGTTCTTTGTTGCTGTTTATATTACTGATAATATTTTTGAAAAAGTCACAGGAGGAAGACCACTGTTCGACCCAATCGAAGCAACTATTGATGCTATTAAAGAAATTGAATCTGACCCAGGACTCACTGGATACGTAAAAGGAGGAGGAAGACTATTTGGGGAGGCTTTAAGTAATCTTCCTATGGGTTCAACTCTAGCACAATCCTATCCTGAGTTTGGAGAAAATATTGGAGGAGCAAAACTTCCGACAAGAAAAGAATTCTTTGGCAGTGCCGACCCCACTCGTTTTGGGGAAGGATTACTATCGACTAAAGCTTTGTCTGACCCATTATTCAAAGTTCTGCCATCCTATGGTGGAGGACAAATAAAGAAAACTCTTCAGGGGCTGACAACTGTTGACCAAGGAAAGTCAACAACAGCATCAGGGGCTACTCAGTATAAAGTTGATACTAGCTTCAGAAACTATCTTCAGGGTGCTTTATTGGGAAAGTATGCTTTACCGGAAACGGTAAATTACTATAAAAAACAGGCGGCTCCTAAGCCAGTAACCGGAAGCAGTAATCGTTCAAGTAGATACAATCCCGTATAGATAAAAAAGACACCCCATATAGGTGTCTTTTTGTATTACTTAACTTCTAAAGCGGCTAGAATTAAAGGTATAAAATTAAGAGCGGTTTTTTCCAAACCTTTTTCTTTTAATTCCTGAATTAAGATGTTCTCCGCTCGGGTTACTATCTCCGGTGTTAGCGTTAGGTTCTTCTCCTTCGCTACTTCCGACATCACCAGTCCGTACTCGAACGCTATCAGGAGCGTCTTTTTCCCGTAAAGGGGGAATATCTGTAATAGATTTTTCATTTGATTCTGGCTCGACGTCTAATTCATATCTTTCGACATCGGTATAATAAATAATGTTTTTAATTAAACCTTCCTTTGTTACCATTTGTTCAGCCGAAACAACTACCTGCATCTGCCTGCAAAGAGTTTCGATTGCTTTTACTTTAGAATCTGCATTAGCTTTTATTTGTTCTTGTGTCATATTTTTATATTTTTTTACCCTTCTTTAGATTATCTTCGGCCCACAAAGGCTGTAAGTTAGTGTAGCGGCAGAGTTTATAAATCTCATCTTCTGTTTTTGCATAATCTAACGGAATTATGTGGTCTATATGCCATTTACTATGATTATCCCAGCCCATTCCTTCTAAGAACTGTTTTTCTAAATATATTTTTAATTCTTCTGGGGTGCACCCAATATATTGGTTAAACTTATTTTTTCTCAAAAAACCCCTAGATACCAAAAACATATTTAACCTAGTTCTTACACGAGCCCTCACTCTAAATGCGTAATCTGTTTCCATCCTTTTCTTTTTATACTTAGTATCGTATTCTCTTCTGACAACTTCATTTTTTTTCCTGTACAATTTTATTTCATCCTTGTTTTTATCCCAATATTCTTTATGATATTTTTTAATTTCTTCAGAATTATTTTCTCGCCAAAGTTTACCCCTTTTATCATGAGCTTCTTTGTTTTTTATATACCACTCTTTGTGCCATTTTTTACTATCAAACATATCTATATTTCGCTAAGAAAGGCCTTATAGGCATCACTGATTTCGTAGGCTGTTTTGACAATCAGTTTTTCCATTGCATCTATTTCTCTGCTGTCAAAAGTTCTGTGAAAACTTTTTATATATCCGGTAAGTTGCACAGTATTCTCATTGCTTCTGAAAAAATCTTCAATATCTTCGTTTCTGACTTCTCTTGTCTGGACCCAATCTAGGTCACAATACTCCGGCATCTTACCAACACTGTGCTTTAAAGCTACAGCGTAGTAAACTAGCTGACCGTGTTTAATAACTTTAGCCTGTGTCCAAGGAATCTTACCAGTTTTCTTTTCCCGAAAGACATTGTTAATCGGGTCGTAATCATCGAGGTAAGAGAGTATCGGGATTCCACGGACAGTTGTCCTTATCTCATACTCCCTTACATCGCACACTATAAGGTCCGGTAATAATTCTTTATGCTTACCATTTTCTATCAACTCGGCAATCCCTTTACCGAACCTTAGGAATCTAGTGTCTAATTTATGGCCACTCTCAAAATACTCTCGACGGAATCTATCTTTACTAGATAACCAGCAATTCATTTGACTCCACGACAAGTGTGGTTTTGGTAATATTAATTTATTGTCCTCGTTTTTCATTTTCAGGGAATGTTAATTCGACAGCTTTATCATGTAATAATGGCATCAAAGACTCTTTATCTTCATGGCTTAATTTAACTGATTTAATCACTTGATTTTGAATAAGTTCTAAAGCATCCAAACTTAAGCAGGCGTTAATCGCATTAGTAGCTTTAACTAAAGCCACACTGCTATCTGGTGGTTGAACGGCATCGACAGGTTTAGCTGGTAGCCCTTCTCCAATAATAGTTCCGCCTAGAGCGTTTTTAATATTTTCCGTACCGACTGTAGTAATTTTTTCTTTGGGTGTAACTGGTTGTGATACCGTGGTCACTGTAGGAATAGGAGCTACTGGTGTATTAGGATAATAAGGAACAGTCTGAGGTGCGATTGATTTAGATACTTCAGGTCTTCGTTCGTTTACCATGAAATATTCCTTCCACAATTTATTCATGTGTGGAGCAATAAAATTATGAGCATCTTCAATCGAACCTGATTTAACGATTATTTCCGGTTGAATATTTGCATATTGACCGGTTGGGATAACCATTTTAATTGAATAGCTAACCAGTTCTACAACTGGTTTTTGTAGAGTAGAATTTTTAATACTTACTGGCTTGGGAGCCACTTTTTTTATTGTTGGCTTGGGAGCCACTTTTTTTGTGTTTTTCATTTTGTTTGCGGATTAAATGAATTAATTAAAATTTTACTGGAGTAAACCTTAAAGAAGGTTTCTCTTCGTAAGTTGCGATACCGACACTTTCTTCTCGGGCTTTAAGGGCCTTTAAATCATCGGTTCTGTCTTCTACTTCCGGACTATAAGTCCATGATTTTAGATTGGAAACAGTGAATTTTCCAACCGTTGTAGCCACCATTGGTAACTCATTATTTACTAAATCTTCTAAAATCTTAACTCTAAGTTCATCTTTTTTGTCACTTAGAACTTTTATTTTAGCATCTAGGATGGCGTATTCTTCGTAAATTTCATTCATACATTTTAATATTTATTTTTTATCAGCTTTCATTACAACATCAATAATTGAGCGAAAAACTTCTCCTTCAGTGGAGTAGGTTTTCTTTGCCACAGCCTTGATGTATTTATGTTGGTCTGGTCTTATGCGGGTGTTTATTCTGGCCATTGGGACAACTTTCTTTTTAGTTTCTTTTGCTGGCATATTTTTTATTTTAATATAATTATTTTATCAGAGAGTTCTTCGGCCATCGACCTAGATATAGCTATATAACCCCCATTTCTTAACTCAACTATTTTTTTAAATCGTACAAAACAAAATTTATCTTTAAATTTTATTATTAAATATGATGGTAAAGGTGGTGTACTTACACCGTCGCAAGGTTTAGGGCGACTATCTTCGTCTGATAATTTCCAGACTAACCCTGATTTTTCAGTAGCTTGTAATCCATCCCACTGTACTTTTCTTATTTTTGAAAAAGCGAATGATTCAGCTACTGTCTGCTTTAGTTCGTAATAACAGTAGAATTTCTTTTCTCGGAGATATTGCTCCAGGAGAGTATTTTGTTTTGCTTCTCGTTTCATATTATTATTATACACTGTCGGTGTCGCTGTTGTCAATAGGAAGTTTCCAATTGTAATCCAATTTAGCAATCACAGTCCCACAATGTGGACAAGAAATATAATCTTCACCATCTATACTTTCATCTATAACCTGAACTATATCCTTGCACTCTGCACAATACTTTATCATATATTTAAAGTTAATCTTTCTTGAAAATCCTGCCCATTCATAATCGAATCATGGCAGTCTTTGTCACATCCTTCGACCACAAGATGGATATATAAATTCTTCTTCAATTTATTAGACCTTAATACTCGCCCTAAGCTTTGCTCGTAGTCAACGTAACGAAAGGATTTACTGGCATAAATTACGCAGGGAAAGCTTGGCAATTCATAACCGGAAGAGATTGAGCATTGGGCAATAATAATATGAGGCTCATCACTTTCGTCGACTGTTCTGATAAAACTTCGGTCTTTAGTCGCTCCATTTAAAATTGAAACCTTATAATCATACTCTCGAAGGACTTTAGCAATTTCATTAATTTGGGCGGTGTAATTAGCAAAGATAAGCAATTTAGGAAATTCTTGGGCTCTTTCTAAAATATAATCAATTTTATAAGATTTAAACATCGTAGTTCGATTGGTCATCCTGTCGGTTTTACCATCAACCTCTTCAATCTCCTTGCCATATAGCAGGCCGTTTTCTATCGTACGGAGCCTAGCACGCCTTACTAGTGGGTCTGCTTCCTGAAAGGTCATATTTTCCATAGCACGTTTCTGTTCATTACTAAGGGGTATTTCTACCACTTTATGGGTTTGTTCAGGAACATCGAAGAAATCATTTAAACTACCAGTATAACCAAACTTCTGGACTAAATTAGCTAAACGCTGTTTAGCTTCATCGGTTTTCTTAGGGACCCACACTCTTCTGGTGCCGCCAATCCTAATTTCTACATAATAAGTTTGTCGGAACAAAAAGAAATCCCATCTTTGGTTTAATAATATTCCCATTCCCCACATACTCATCGGTTTTGGAACCGGAGTAGCTGATAAGAAGTACAATCTTTTTGGCTCAATTTTTTCAATGAAATTTTTGACCGCTTCAAATGTCTGAGAAGTTTTAGGGTATTGGATACCTTTTTTTTGAATACAGGCTGGAGAAACACCTAAACACCCGTGAACTTCATCAATTATAACTGTAGTATACCGGGGGAGGGTGTCCCACATTTTTTTAATATCCTCCTTACTGATTACTTTTAAATCAACTTCGGTTTCCCATTTAATATTTTCTCGCTCCCAGGTTTTATCATCTCGTTGTTGTTTGGGACAAATTACAAGAGTTTGCCCTTCGGCTAAACATAAAGCAGTTCGTGTTTTGGAAGCCCCAGTACCCAAGAATAAACCACATTTGAGACGGTCCTCGTTAATAATCTTGACCTGGTGAGCATACAAAGGAGGAATAGTTGTTTTATTATTTTGACTCATATTTGTTTCCTTTTTTATTATTTTCTTTGGCCTCTAGGGGCTGAAGATTTTTTAACCTCCAGCATTTTTTGAATTCAATATCATCGGCATCTAAATACTTAAACCAGCTTCTTGGTTTCTTGTGGTCTATGTGCCAGTAAGACCCATAATTACCCCAAGTCATATTAGAATCGAATTGTTTTTCTAAATGGATAATTAACTCCTCTAATGAATATTCAACCAACTTCTCCCATCTCATTCCCTTTTTCTTTTGCTTAATAGATAGTTTTATAAAATTACCTATATTTTGTTCAAGTCTAAATTTATAATCAACGACTCTCCGTGCTTTTCGATATTTGTTTCGATAAACATTTCTTGCTTCTCTGTTTTTAGTACTCCATTCTTTATTTTGAGCCATTTTTTTGTCTCTATTTTTTTCATACCAAGAGGAAAAGTTAGTTTTTGTTTTTTCTCTATTAGATTCCCTCCACTTCTTCCCCTCTTCGGATGCTTTTTCTTTATTTTTAAGATACCACTCTTTTTGATAATTTGGATTTTTTAGTCTCCACTCTTTCATTTTTGAACTCATCCTAACCTTATTTTCTAAATAATATTTTTTAGCATCCTGCTTCATACATTTTTAATAATTATAAGATTGTCTATTTCGTTGGGCCTTCCATTGTGGAGCCAGTTCAATGCCCACAAAACGAGACTCTACATGGCCACTAGTTCTCGGTTCATAAGTAAACCGGTGCCCTTTAGCCCCATAGGCTTTAACTTCTTTTGTAAAAGTGATATTAGATTTTGTTTTTCTGCCACCATCAGATATACTCCAGGTTTTATATTCTTCATAGAGAGTTGGAGCATCAATGCTAGTGAATTCATTAAGAGCAATGCATTGGCATAGAAATCCTTCAACTGAGGAATTCTCTTCCCGGTACTCATCAAGAAGTCTTATTTGTTCATTAGTGACGATAAACTTTCCCATCTCCTTTAAACTGCTGGCTCCATCAATCATCCAATTTAAGATTCCGGAAACCTCAGCCGCCAATAACCCATTATCTTCACGAAGATATATATTCGGGTTACTTTGAAAACTATTTTTAAAACCAACCACGCACATTCGTCTCTCTGTAGCAGTTGAGGTGTCGTTAACTCTAGGCAAATCATTAACCGAAAAAAGAAACTTAGCCTGAGGTCTGAAAGTGAATTGGTCTTTATATTTAATATCTATAGTAACTTTTTCACCGGAAATAATTTTCTTTAATTTATCACTTTCATAATAGTTTCCGCCAACTTCTTCGACAATATTTAGTCTTTTTCCAATAATACCTTTCATGCCGTATTGACCATACAAAGTTTCCAAGTTAATATTAGATGTTGCTTCCTCGCCCATAACCATGCTTATAGTATCATTAAACGTACTCTTACCACTTCCAGGAAGACCGACTAAAAATAACGCTTTTTGATGTAAGACTGAAGATGACAAACAATAACCAGAAAACTGTTGAAGTAATAATTTTTTTTCATCAGACTCTTCTCCTTCCATCCATTCATCTAAACATTTCATCCAAGTAGGGGCCGTAGCTTCTGGGTCAAAATTAACTTTATATTGAATCAAAGATACAAACTCAGGAGTGTGGGGCATCAATTCTTTAGTGTTAATATTTAATAGACCATTTTTTACATTAGCGATATACCCCTTGTCGTCAGTAATAATCAGCAACGGGATAATTGAAAGTAAACAGGCTACTTTATCTGATACATGTTTTTTTGTTCTATACCCCCAAAGCATATCATCATAAAGTCCATTTAAAATCATATCTGAAATATCTTGGTCGCTCATCATAACATAAACTCCATCTTTATATTGAAAGAAAAGGCCAATCTCATTTTTCCTTAAATAAGGGTGCTTTGTTAAAAGCTCTTGTTCATAGTTAGAGAAACGGACTTTATCTTGTTCTTTGCGGTCTTTCATGACCTTGGTGTAAGCCTGCTGAATCTTCTGGTTTTCAACCGGCGACATATTAAAAGAAATCAGTTCGTTCTTATAAGAATAAGCATAACTACCACCAAATGCACTTTTAACAGTATTTAAAATCTCCTGTGCTCCACCCGTTTCGAGTTCCATTCCATGCCAGCCTACTTTTTCAATTTGTTTTAAGGCCCGTTCTTGATTCCAACCTGCCTGTCTCATTAAACAGGCGGTGATGTGTAACGAATTATTTCTCCCTAAACTTGGAAGCAGAGAGCCTGGACAGCCACTAATTAATTTTTTAAAACTATCCCGCTCTTCAATCGGGTACTCTTCGTTAACTCTTTCGAAGAAATTATTTTTTTCCGCATCAGCAATGCGTTTTACTCTATCAGTTGTAGCTACACTTGTGAGTTCCAGAGGGGTTAATGATGGAGTAATAACCGGGAATATAGCTTCGAGGTCGTCCATGGAATAAGTATTAGAAGTCTTTTTATAAACTCCTTTAATCTTAAAAGTACCATCGGTCTTTTTAAAATAAATTGTTCCTGGGACTCTTAGGATTCGAGGGATGTCTTTTACGGCCTTATCTGCCTCAGGGAACGTTGTTACAATAGCTTGCTCAATTCTTTCCCAGCGAGCGATTACATCACTCCAGTCCTTAGTTTCTGCCTTGTAGACAGGCTCATCAAGCAACCAATAGAAATGAAAACCGTGCATTGTCCGAATAATGAAGGTCGGGTCTAGTTTAGACTTAATATTGTCAATTTCTTCTACTGTCAAAGCCTTATCAACATCAATATAAAAAGCTGTTAGGTTTATACAATTATCTTTGGTAGCAGTCGCTCCTTTAAACCCATTAGGGGTAAAAAAACTGTCGTAACCTTGTTTATTCAATTCATCTCTTTGAGTATCGGAAGAAACCGGTGGCTTATTATTACCAGTTAAATCTAAGTATCTAAATTTACAGTTTGGGAAGAATGATAAAAAATTATTATTCATATATACATTTTTATTAATATCGAGATAGAGCAATCCAGAATCGTCACTAATTTCTAAGGGTAATGTATAAACCTTTTGAGTTAGGTATCGTTTATGGATTGCTCTCTCCCGATATTGGGAGAGTTTATTTAAAGTTAGAATTCAACCTGTTCAACATCTGATTCGCCAGTCGATGCTTCGGCGGCTGGAGCATTACCGTTGATTTCCCGTAGTTTAGGGATAATCAAAGTATGTACCATATTGTCTAGGAATTCTAATCTCTTAGTATCATCCCAGATAAGTACACCTTTTACGGTTACTTGTTCCATATCAGGCATACCATTGGAGTTTTCACGAGAATAAGCATGCTTGATTGCTTTACCATCTTGATTGACAAACAAAGAGCTTCTGTCTTTCCCGTCCACTTCCTTGACGCTAGGTGAGATTGTCATCTCATTAGCCAGGTTAATGTTAGGAAGCATTTTTAATAATGCTGTTGAGAAACTGTTTGAATAGGATAGTTGAAGCGTATATGGTTCCTCTTTGTCTTTAAAGACAAAGTTCCAGGTTTTACCATAAGTTCCATCCTGTACTTTAATGTCAATAAGTTTGCCGGTAAATCTGTCATAGAACTTTTCTGTGACAACGTTACCTAACTTATTAGTTCTCTGCTCGGCCCCTGGGGTTCCTTCTGGCACTCTTTGGCATAGACGACCACCAAGAATTGTAATGAAGTTACCCGATTGTTTGTTTTCTAATCCCATATAATTTGTTGTTAGTGATAGAATTTTACTATCATGTTTTAATTAAGTTTGCGAGTTATCGCTATATTTTAATTCCCCTCGACCTAGAGAAAACTAAACTAATTTTATTATACTCTTAATCAACTGTCGACACAATAGTCTATTTTGTTGATAAACTGTGCTTAACTTCTTCTCTTTTGGTCCGATGATAATTTATTTGATAAGCACTAGCTTTTCGGTTATTAGCCTTAGTCCGACAAGTCTTACTACAAAAGGTTCTAAACCTAGCATTAGGTAATGGTCCTCCGCACTCCTTACAGTTGTCTCTTAATTCTACTTTCCACATATAATTATTTAATTATTTCTCCAAATAAATTAGCTTGTCCTTTGCCGGGAGCGTTCCATCTCTGACAATCTGGACAAATATTTTTACTATTTAAAACAGTTTTCTTTTTTTTACGGCAGCTAAGACAAATATATTCAATTATTTTTTTCATAAAAGTTTTAATATATCACTCCAATTTGTAAAACGAACCCCTTTATCGTCGATATAAATATTAGCTACTGGTTTAATATTAGTAATCTCGTTGTAAGGTAAATAATAATAGTTCATAAAATTAGCCACTACTCTAACCCCTTGTTCGGTGTTAGCTCTAACAGTAAAGATTATAATTTTATTTAAGTTGTCAGCCAGCTCTAATAAAGCTTCTCTAGCTCCAGTTATTGGAGCTCCCATTCTTCTCCCTGGGAGCGGATGTTCTATATCATGGATGACTCCATCGAAGTCAATTGCTATTATTTTCATATCATTTAAATACTTATTAGCTATATTGATAAATTCATTTTGGCATTTTTCACAAACACAGGCAAAAGTTGACCCCATATCCTTAATACATATACCAGGATTATTAACCATACCAGAATTAAGTATTAATAAAGACATATCATTCGAATCTTTTTTGG
>Ga0302215_10001829_pt1 | contig 14915 bp, 13 predicted proteins | sample II_Fen_N3_1_FD_194580 | JGI IMG/M metagenome (GOLD analysis project Ga0302215, IMG submission 194580) | Peat permafrost microbial communities from Stordalen Mire near Abisko, Sweden - II_Fen_N3_1 | ecosystem: Environmental > Terrestrial > Soil > Wetlands > Permafrost | place: Sweden: Abisko...
TTTTTGTAAAACACGGTAAGCTGCTTCGACAAAATATTCAGGACCTTTTTGCATGGTGATACGACCAAGGAAAGTTACTACTTTTTCTTTGCGGGGTGTCTTTTTAAATAAATCAATATCCTCAAGGGGATCCACTGCATTATGTACTGTTGTTACTTTACGCGGGTCCTGGTAATATTTTTCAATGACTATTTTCCTGGTCAAATCGCTTACTGTCATTATATGATCAGCAGCATCCATTCCCCGTTTCTCAATCCCGTAAACCGTTGGATTAACCTGCCCCCTGCTTCTGTCAAAATCCGTGGCATGAACGTGAATTACCAGGGGTTTCCCTGATATTTGTTTCGCGAAAACACCTGCCGGGTAAGTTAACCAATCGTGGGAATGAATAATATCAAAATCCAATTGATGCGCCAGGACACTTGCAACAGCTTCGTAATTTGAAATTTCCTCAATCAGATTATCGGGATATCGACCTGAAAAATCTATGCACCCCAGGTCATTTGTATAAATCCGTGTGAAGTCATATTTTATTCCTTTCCGAAGCCAGAAATACTCATCCGGATGCATTTGTGATCCGATACGTTGATTCACATGATTCCAGTCATTTTCTTTCCATACAACTGGTACATTGCATGCCCCGATAATCTTTAGAAAACTTTGATCTTCATCCCCGTGAGGTTTTGGAATTACAAAAGTTATTTCCATATCTTCCTGTAATGCCATTCCTTTAGTCAATCCATAGCTGGCTGTCCCTAACCCTCCTAAAATATGAGGTGGAAATTCCCAACCAAACATTAATGCCTTCATGTTTATTCGTTTTCGTATTTTTTCAATATGTCCAGTACTCTCAAAATTTCGGCTACACTCATTGCGAATGACATACCTCCATGACCCTTGTATGGTGGATTGCCATCAAATAATTCAGGAAGAGTTCCAACACAAAGCTCTGTCATTTCGGCTTCAATACCAATAAGCATTCTTTCCAGGAATGATTTTCCACTTTGTTTGTATATCCGTAAATACGCAGTTGCAAAAGCTCCAAAAGTACAAGGCCAAACCGGTCCGTTAAAATAATTTCTATCGCGCTCCAATTGACCGCCCACATAATTTGGTTGGTAAAATCCACTTTTAGGACTTAATGAACGTAATCCTTTGGGAGTAAGTAATTCTTTAGTTGTAATATCCAAAACAGATTTCTGCTGATGTTTGTTCAACGGTGAAAAAGGCAGGCTTACAGCGAAAATCATATTTGGCCGAACTTCCTGATCGTTGTAATTGCCATCGACATAGTCATATAAATACGTTCCATTCCAGAATGTCTTAACAAATGCCTCCCGGGCTATTTCTGCCTGATAATCCATTAAGTCAGCAGCATGAATACTTCCTTTTTCCCTGATTAAAGTAGAAGTAAATTTTAAAGCATTACACCACAACGCATTTATTTCAACTACATAGCCAGTTCGTGGTGTAATTGGTTTCCCGTTTTCTACAGCATTCATCCACGTAGCCGGTTTTTCAGTTCCATTGACATAGAGCAATCCATTATTATGAAGAAATAAATTCGGATGATTTTGTTTACGTATAAACGTAATAATTTTAGTTGCTAAATCTGCATATCGAAAAGATGCTTCTTTTAATGAAACGGTTATTGAAAATTGCTGTACTGTCCACAAAAACCAAAGCAATACGTCCGGGTCATCGATACCCTGGAGCTTAAATCCAGTCTTTTCGCCGGATATAAACCGAAGAATTTCGGGAATAGAAGTTTCCATGATGGCATCAAAATAATCCAGTCGGTCGATGGAAAGAGTACAGCCGGGTAAAGCAATAAACTGATCGCGGGCACGGGCACCAAACCATGGATATCCTGCCAGTAAATAGGTTTTGTCTCCTTCCCGTTTATAAAATTGCTGAGCAGAGTTTTTCAGGCAACTAAACATGTCAACCCGGTGATTTCTTCGGGTAAGTTCTTCATCCCATAATGACTTGAGTTTGCGGGGTGATATTTCAGAAATCCCTGCAGAAAAGATGATTGATTCGCCTTTCTTAATAGGCATTTCAAAATAACCGGGAACTAATAAATCTTCTTTATAATCATATCCACGTTCTTTCTCTTTAAAATACTCAATGTTTTTGTACCAGTACGGTTGATGATGATAGGTTGTCTTTTTTGAAAATTGCATGCATAACTCTGGATATTTTTCATACAGACGCATGGAAATGCCATCCTGAATCTCCTGATAGGATGTTTCGGCAACATCATTCTCATGCGTCAGTTCGTAAACACTGCGAAATGCAAGAAAAGGTTTAAACCGAAGTAATGTAGGTGAATGTGCCTCAAGCAATGTATATTTAAACAGTACACGGGGTTCGAATGAAACAAGTAGTCTTTCCTTTGACAGGATAACTCCTCCTACCCGGTATACGGTTCGGGAGATAACTTCACAATCAAATTGCCGGATATATTTATGCCCGTTTGGACTGAAATTATTTCCTTCAAAATTATGGATTCCCAGATTAAACTCAGCACCATGTTGAACAACTGTTTCATCGAATGATGAGAGTAAAACATGGTTCGAAGTATCAATTTCAGGTAACGGCATGACTAATTGACCGTGATATTTCCGGGTATTACAATCAATCAACGTAGTGCTGTTATAGGTTCCTGCCCTATTGGTACGAATCATCTCTTTAGAAAGTGATTTTTCAAGATTTATCAGCAATGTTTTGTCAAAATTGAGGTAACTCATAGATTAAAACGTATGTAAGGTTTTACGTATAGATGTATTAAAATGTATTACAATTAACAAAAAGCAGGAGTAAAGAAAAACAAATATTACCTGTTATTTATTGATTTCCATTTTCGACCGCAATATATTGATTTTTTTCCGAAAATGAATGCTTTTTTTAAATCGAATTTACTTAATTTATTTTTTTAATTGATGAGTATGAATTATATTGCTTTGATAGTTAGATGATTATAAATACTCTTAAATAAACAGTTATTGTGAAACGTTTTTTTCAACCAAAAAAATACTTTTAATCATAATTTCACGTTTACTTATTAAAGAAATTGTAACTTTGTGCCATAATGACAAGTGAGATTAAAATGCCACAAGAGTCAATCTCTTTAACAAATAAGCAGCAATTTAAAAATGCCATTTTTATCCCGACAATTCTGGGATTATTAATGATTCTTTCTTTTATTTTGGAAAGAGGTATGGAGTGGGATTTCCATACAGCCGGAGTCTATCCTCGCCGTATTGAAAATCTGTGGGGCATTTTCACTCTGATTTTTGTCCATGCCGACTGGACACATTTGATAAATAATGTATTTTCATTTGTTTTACTTTCCGGGTTTTTGTATTATTTTTACAATCAAATAGCCTCGAAAGTGTTAGTTCTTTCATACATTTTTAGCGGTTTAATCCTCTGGTTAATCGGAAGAGACAGTTGGCATATTGGTGCCAGCGGTTTAATCTATTCAATAGCATTCTTTTTGTTCTTCAGTGGAATAATCAGGAAATATGTACCCTTAATTGCAATTTCATTTATAGTTGCTTTTGTTTACGGTAGCATGATTTGGCATATTTTTCCGTGGCAAATTCAAGATCCGGTTTCATGGGAAGGACATTTAGCAGGCGGTGTAGTAGGTTCTGTCCTATCGGTCTGGTTAAGAAATGCAGAACCTCAGAAACCTGTTCATAATTGGGAAGAAGAAGATGATGACTCATTTGATTATCAAAACGTAAATGAAGAGGAAAATGAAGAGGAAAATGAAAAAGAAAATGAATAAATAGGATAAGAAATTAAACAATAAATACTAAAAAATCAGAAAATATGGAAGAAAATAACTCAAAAGAAATTAACTTGTTACAACTTATCTCTCTTTTTTTTAATTGGTTAAAGAAAAAATGGGAATTAATATTAAACTTTTTAGGATATTTGCTCCGTTTAAGTTTTCGACATATTCTTGTTATTTTTATTGCAGTATTAGTCTGTTTTTCTATTGGCTATTATTTATCCCGCCCATCAGCCCGAATTTATAAAGCAGAGGCAGTTGCAATGCTTTATGGTGTTGATACCCAAACCGCTAAAGAAGTCAGTAAACAACTGGAAAGTTCAGTTTCATCAAATACTCTTTTTTCGTTGTCAAGTAAACTTTCTTTACCGGATAGCGTCACGAAAAATATTGTTGAAATAACATCGTTTTATGTTATTGATTATTTAAAAGATGGTGTTGCCGATATGATTGATTATAAAAACAGTCATTCACTTACTGATACCTTGAATTTGCGAATGAAGGACCGGTTTTGTCTCCAGATAAAAACATTAAACATAAATCAGGTTCCTATTGTTCAGGCTGCGATTTTAAATTATTTCAATACTAACCTGGTTATGAGAAATCAATTTAATATACGAAAAAGTGAAATAACCCAACAAATTAATATTTGCGATATCGAATTGCAACGAATAGACAGTTTAGCAAAAATATTCTATTTTAAAGATACAGAAAAACAAATACGTTTTGAAAAAGATAAATTATTGGTCGGTGATCAAAAGAAACAACTTTTCTTTGAAGATTTATTGAAATTGCATGACATAAAAGCATTCGCTCAAAGCAAATTAACTGATTACACTCAACCAATGACTTTACCGTCAGGTTTAGTAGTAAATCCAAATCCAGAAAATGGAAGACTTAAATATGAGATAGTAGGATTGTTCTTAGGATTTTTAATTGGATTATTTGTTTCTGCTTTAATTGAAAATTTTAAAAAAATACTATCATTTCTGGATAAAAAATAAATTTTGATTCTCTTAATGTGATTATAATGAAAAAAATATCTATTTTACTTTGTTTTATTTTTACCATTGGACTGGCTTTTTCGCAGACAGATTCCAGTGAAAAACTTGTTTATGCTGCATCGTATAACATGAGTGGTTTAATGACTCAACTGGCGCAGGTTACCATGAGTACTGAAATTATAAAAACTTCCAAAAAGAGTTTTCTGCATTTAAGCTGGGAAGCAGCTACTTTCAGTAAATGGGATAAATTTTTTAAAATTCGGGATGCATATGAAACATATGTTGATCCTGTAACTTTAAAACCAAGTTTATATAAAAGGAATATTTATGAAGGAGGTTATGCCAAAACAGAGAAATATATTTTTGCAGCTAACGGAAGATCAATAAATAGTACAACCCGGAAAAAAAACAACCAGGAAACAAAGAGAACTTTTGCAATTGGTGGTTCATCCAGAGATATTATTTCTATGATTTATAAATTAAGGACTGTCGACTTTTCAAAATTCAAACCGGGTCAGAGTGCTTCTTTTATTGTTGTATTTGATGAAAAAGAATATCCGGTCTATGTGAAGTATATGGGATTAGAAACAGTTTCCGCAGGCAATTTGGGGAAGAAACAGTGTTTTAAATTGTCAATAGCCGCCAGAACCAACAAATTAACAGGAAAGGATAAAAACTTAATATGGTTAACTGCTGATACTAAAAAGGTCCCGGTATTAATCCGATTTAGTATTCCGGTTGGAACAGGTCAACTTTCATTGGCAAATGCAATCGGTATTTAAAAAATTAAAATTAATCATGAGACAAACATTTATCATTTCGGCAGTCATTTTTGGAGTATTAGGGATTGTTTTTACAATTTTACCATTAGGAACAATCGCCTTTTTACCAATTGGGATTGCTATAATATTATCTTTCCTTGCCATAAAAAAATCAACACATAAACAGGGTAAATTCCCCAAAATAATATTGTTTATTTCAACCTTAACATTGTTGGTGGTAATAGGTAAAGTTGTTTTCATTAAAGATGTTGTGGTAATTGACAAACAATTTGAAATAAAAAAAGAAGAATCAAAAAAGGAAGACATTAAAGATTTGGAAGGCTTATAAAGGAATTAATTCTATTATTAGTTCTGAATTTCAAATAAAAGAAAGTGAAATTATTCTGATTTAAACATCAGGATGTTTACAAAGAAATCATTCGAATAATTTGCTCCTGCATTTTTTGTGCCTGAAGCAAATCGGATGATTTTTTTTGTGTTAACATATGAAACCTTAATTTTGCCCATGACTTTTTTGCATGCTTATTCCATTTTATTGCCAGTTTTCCAAGTGGATATTGCAATAAGATAAATATCACAATCAACCACCATGTTGTATGGATACATACACCAAAAAAAATGGTTTGCAACAGATAAAGGAGTGGAAACGTCAGAATTCCCAGTCCAAATTGTAACGAACTAAAAAAGCCTTCGTATTTTGATTTCATTACAAATTTACGAATTACAACCGGTAGAAAAAAAGGAATAAAATTTAAAAGAAAACCTGCAATAAAAAATGGTAAAGTACAAAATAACATTAAGCTTTTAGAAATTATCCCGGACATTTTTTGATTTTCCGGTTCTAAGACCCATGAGTGTAAATTTAATTTTTGCAATAGTCCTGTGTATTCTTTCACCATTGAATCGAGTTCCTCAATCTTATGAGGATCGGTTTTTTCTAATTCCACTAGTTTTTTTACAATTTCCTGACGTGCTGTAAACCGGTTAAAAGTGCTGTCAATTAAATTGAGTTTTTTTACATAGGCCGAATTCGCAACTTTGATAACAGTTTCAAAACAATCGTAATATTTTTCTGTAGCCAGGTTGATTGATAAATTGTTTAAATCACTCCTTAACTTTTCACGGATATTATTAGTAGCAGTAACCGGGTTTTCCTTGTAAACGGACATGAATGCTGAAACTTCGATCGGTTTTCCGATATTGATAATAATATGCTTCCCGTATTTTGTCAAATCACCGTAATCAATGCCAACCGGAATGATTTTAACATACGGTTGTGTGTCTTGATGTTGCTGGGCAGCAAAAGCGATGCGAAAAATTCCTTTTACCAGTGTTCTTAATTTACGTTGTTCCCCTTGATTCCCTTCAGGCATAATTCCAAGTGCTTTATCCTGTGAAAGTATCCCGACACATTGTTCAAATACCTCATTATTTTTACCAAGATTTTCCATTCCGTCACGCATACGGAAAGCCGGCAATATTTTAGTGAATTTGAGAAGTTTTATTGCTGTCGGATTATTGAATACATCAGCTCTGGCAAGAAAGATTACCGGTATTTTGGGTGGGGCTATCGAATGGACCGCTAATGCATCCATTAAAGCGTTAATATGATTCGGAGCAAAAATAACTGGACAGTTTAATGGTATGTTTTCACGACCTGTGACGATGTATTCACCGTAATAACGTTTGAAGTTAAAAACAACATAATTTCTAACCAGACTGAAAGAAAATGGATAATCAGTGATATTTGACATGTATAATTAATTAATGAATCATTTTAATTATTCAATCTGTTTCGGTTGATGTCTCGACCAATAGGTAGAAAGAGTAAGCCCCGATATAATGTGCCAGATTCCCCACCATGCAGTAATAAATAGCATACCACCTACAGCCAGTGAAGGTGGAAATATTTTCGGATTAAACAGCAATACTAAACCAAGGCCCGAATTTTGAATTCCCATTTCGATGGTAATTGTTCTTCTGTCACGATTTGAAACTTTAAAAATTCCGGCAAGTGAATATCCGGTAAGAAATGCCAGAAAATTATGAATTAATACGATAAAGAAAATATAAAAAATGTACTTCAAAAAAAGCTGCCAGTTATTCGCAAATGCTAATACGACAATGGATATAAAAAACAGAATAGAAATATATTGGATTGGCTTTTTTAATTTTTTGGTAATACGTGGAAAATATTTCGCAAAGAAAATCCCGGCTATTAATGGTATTCCTAGTAAAATAAATACTGTTTCGAACATTTGATATGTATCAATTTGCAAAGGTTGCAAGAGGTGACCGGCTTTATTACTAATGAATTGTAAATATAATCCTCCCCAAAAAGCAAAATTGAATGGAGTTGAAATAGTAGCCAATAGGGTAGTACTTGCACTCAGCCCGACAGATAATTCTGTATTCCCTTTCGCATACGATGTCATAAAGTTTGATATGTTCCCTCCCGGACATGCTGCAACCAGAAACATTCCCATGGCAATGGTGGGGGTAATATAGTCGTTTAATGCAACGACAAGCAAAAAAGTCATGAGCGGTAATGCAAATAAATGTCCGAAAAGTCCGACTAAATAAGTTTTTGGTTCTTTAAATAAAGCTTTAAATTGAGTTGGTTTAATGCCTAATGCCACTCCAAACATGATAAAACTAAGAATTATATTGATAATATACATGCCGGATGCAGAGAAATTGATCCTGATTGGATCAAGTTGTTTTAAAGCTTCATACATAAATTTTTTGTTTGTTTTTTTTAAGCTGCAAATATATAAAATTAAAGCGTGTGAAAGGGCATTTTAGCTATTTTACAAGAAACTTTTACTTCACATCAAATTTTTCAGTACTTTTGCTTTGCTTAAGTCAATTTGATTTATTGCTTCATTTAATCATGTAGAAAATGAGAAAAAGTATACTGGTAATTTTAATTTCAATTTTCATATTGTCTGATTCGTGTGCTTTAAAGAAAAATCCGGATACAGTGGTTAGGCTACAGACTACTTATGGAGATATCACAATAAAGTTATATACAAAAACTGCTTTGCATCACGATAATTTTGTAAAGTTGGTCAACCAAGGGTTTTATAATGGAATTTTATTTCACCGGGTCATTGCCGGCTTTATGATACAGGCAGGCGATCCGGGTTCTAAGAACGCAAAAACCGGTGCTCCACTTGGTTCAGGAGATGTTGGTTATACCATTCCAGCCGAAATTATATATCCTGAATATTATCATAAACGTGGTGCATTATCAGCTGCTCGTCAGAGTGACGCCAGAAATCCTCTGAAAGCCTCATCAGGCTGTCAGTTTTATATTATTGAAGGGAAAATTCTATCCGACCTTGCCCTGGACAGTATCGAATCGATAAATAAACAAAAACAGGAAAGTAAATTATTTCAGGATATTGTGAAGTCTAAGGAGGCCGAAGTAAAAAAATACAGGGAGGAGAATAATCAAACTAAACTGGACCAATTGCGTGATTCAATCCTGGCGGTTATAAAAGTTCAATTAGAAAAAAAACCAACTTATAAATTTACTGAACGACAAAGGACAGATTATAAAACCCAGGGAGGCACTCCTCACTTGGATGGAGAGTATTCAGTGTTTGGTGAAGTCATGGAAGGTATGAATATTGTTGAAAAAATATCAAAAGCTACAACCGGACCAAATGACCGACCGCTGGTAGATATAAAAGTTATTAAAGCTGAAATAATAAAATAAAAAAATGCTTCACCGATTAAGGTGAAGCATTTTTTTATTTTAAATATTTTATTGTTGATGTTCTGGCCTGAGCAAATCAGTTACAGTTTTTACAGGATTGAAAGTGTCTGCAGGAACTTCCACAAATATGGTATTCCAATCGCTCATCGCACCATTCCATAATCCGGGGAGTTCTAGTGCCTTCAATTCCTTTCCGTTTTTCGATTTCTGTGATATAAATCCGGTTTTTTTATCAACATATTTCAGTAGATCGAACTTTTTTCCCAGATAATCTTTTACACTACATACCAAATCAACAGGATTGAAGTGAGTTGAATTCATCATGACTGCTTTATCAACAGGATTGGTCATATCAATTTGTGAGCTTTCCAGAATTTGAGGCGAAATTGTACCATCGGTATTGACTGTCAGAAAAGGGCCTCCACCCGGTTCTCCTACGTTTTTCACCATACCACAGACCCTGATTGGCCGGTTTAGTTTTGCAAAAAGATATTTTTTCAATTCAATTTCCGACAATCCATTCAAATCAGGATGATGGTTGTTCAACCTGGCTTCACAGAATTGTGCTATTATGGCTAATTTCGCTTTCGAAATGGATTCGTTTTCCAATTCGTTCAAATAGCCAAAACATTGACGTTGCAGATTTACCAACAAGCCTGCAATAATCTTTTTAAAAAGCACAGTGCTCTCTTTCAGCCTGTCTGGAACTACATTGTCGATATTTTTAATAAAAATAATATCTCCTTCAAGATCATTCAAATTTTCAATAAGTGCCCCGTGTCCACCGGGACGAAACACCAACTCTCCTTCCTTATCACGAAATGGTTCATTGTTTTCAGTAGCAGCGATGGTATCAGTTGAAGGTTTTTGTTCCGAAAAGCTAATATTATAAGAAACTTTGAATTTATTTTCAAAAATGGGTAGTGATTCCGTTACATGTTTTTCGAAAAGTACACGGTGTTCTTTTGAAACAGTGAAATGAATATTGACTTTACCTGAATCGTTCGATGCATACAAGGCACCTTCTGCCATATGTTCCTGCATCGGTGTCCGGCTTTCGGCAGGGTAAGAATGGAATTTAAGTAATCCTTTAGGAAGTGACCCGTAATTGAGCCCTTTCTCAAGTAATAAATTTTCAACAACCAGTTTGTGCTGGCTATTTATGATTAACTCATCAATTGTCTGTCCTTCGTTTTTAATACATACTTTATTCAGGTCATCATAAAATGCAAATTTTTCAATGTCATCGAAAAATTTATTTTCAACGGTGTTGGATGGTTTATTGTTTTCACCTTCCATAAATTCAAAAAGATCTTTAAACATTCTGCTTGCTGCACCCGAAGCAGGAACAAATTTAAGTATTGTAGTATCTGACTCTTGATATTCGTTCCATTGATTTAATAAAGAAGGGATATCCTGTCCGGTAACCAATACAATGCCTTTACCCGGTTCAGCAGCACTACGTATCTCCAGATAAGGAAAACCGGATGCAAATGACTTCAGTTGCTCTTCAATCTGTTTAGAATTAATTCCTTTTTTCTTCAGGATAATTTCATCGGTGGTTGTAATCATTTTTGTCAAAATTATAAATTATATATTGTCAGTTATTCTCCCAGTTGTTTCTTTAAAATGGCCTGCTCATTCTTGCGTTGAGTTAATTCAACAATGTAATCCGATAAACGGGTAAACGATTCATAATCCACAATCGTCATTTTCCCCAGCGAATAATATGCTCTTGTGGCATACTCCAGAGCTTTATCAAGGTCTCCGGTAATTTCATACCCGATAGCAATATTATTGGCTGCCTGGGCCTGTATCCTGGAATTTTTTGTTTTATTGTATTGAGTTTCCCATAATTTGATAGCCGATTTCCAGTTCTTTACATAAACTGAATCCATGGCTTGTTTCATGAGTTTCATGTTTGGATTAAAAAAGTATCGATCTACCTTATCCCAATAAGGCACTAATCTGTTCACTGTTTTATGTCCGACATTTAAGGCCCCATCAACCAATGCATCGTTTCTGTCGGGTAGGTCACTCATGGCTTTTTTACGATAATATGATTCGGATTCCCAAAAAACAGTATCAGTAAATTGTTCTGAAGTGACTTCCGGATTATTCAGATAATGTATACTCCATTGGGTTTCAAAATTAAGTACTAATGTAGACAGGTAAGTGCTGCTCTCATCAAGATAATTTTCAGTGAGTTCATCAATTACTTTTATTTTGTCGAGCGAAAGAACAACATTTACATGATTTGCCTGACACAATTCCTTTATTTTGCTATCTGTCAGTTTTGATGTGCCGAAAAATTTAGTTCCGTTGTTTAAAGTAACCGGAATCATTTGTACCGAAGAAAAAAAGTCTTTCCCTTCCAAATCTTCAGTTAATGCACCCAGACAAAAAATAGACAGGCTATCAGTTTTTATCAATACATTTTTTGGTGTCTCATAAAGCAGTGTTGTTTTATGACCATATTCCCGGGGTTGGATAACTGTATTGTTCACAATAAGTAAATCATTGGCATCGGTGGCAAAAGCTACTTTGGCCGGACGCAATACATCGAGGGTTGTATATAATAAACCGGTACAGGAAGTAAAAGAAATTACTCCAAAAGCCAGCATGAACAGGATTAGTTTATTTGTTTTCATAGTAAGGAAGACTCTTGATTTAAAAAATATCTCATATTTCATTTATATATTAAATTGTAAACCATCGTAAGAAAGTTGAATGTTTTCGGGTAATAATTTATTGACTTCATCATGTAATCCAATGTCATGGCTCATATGTGTAAAATATGTTTTACGTGCGCCAATTCTTCCGGCAATTTCAATCGCTTCTTTTAACGAGAGATGAGAAATGTGATTACTCACTCTCAGGGCATTCATTACCAACACATCCAGGTTTTGAAGTCTTTCAATGGATCGATCCTCAATGGTCTTAATATCTGTCAAGTAAGCCATTTTCCCTATCCTGAACCCTAAAACCGGAAGATTTGCATGCATGACCCGAATGGATTGAATCCTGATATTTTCAATAAAAAAGTCATTTTCATTAATTTCATGCAATTGAATCAAAGGTACTCCCGGATATTTTATATCATTAAAACAATAAGACATATTTCGTTGAATTACCGACAATACCCTTTTCTCAGCATACAACTGGGTCATTCCAAGTGGTCGTACGTCATCCAATCCACCTATGTGATCATAATGTTCATGAGTCAGTAACACGGCTGAAATGGCATCTATGTTATTTGAAAGCAACTGTTGCCGAAGATCCGGTCCACTGTCAATTAAAATTTTAGTGTTGCCTTCCGTCAAAAGTACGGAAGCTCTTAATCTTTTATCTTTTACATTTGTCGAGTTGCAGGTAATGCATTTACAGCCTATTTGAGGCACACCGGTTGAAGTACCTGTACCCAGAAAAAGAAGATTCATAATTTATTATTAATTACTGCTAATTTAAATTTATACATAGATGCTACCATTCCTTTTATGTATTACATCATCCCATTATAACACATCATCATATCATCCCATCATCCCATTATCCCATAATCCCATCATCCCATTATCACATCATCCCATCATCCCATCATCCCATCAACACATCATCCCATCATCCCATCATCCCATCATCCCATCATCACATCAACACATCATCACATCATCACATCATCCCATCATCACATTCTATCTTCATTCTGATCCGCCATTCCTGCGGATACAAATTATTGGTTCTGTTTCCCAGGTTTTTTACCCATCCAAGTGGTTTGCCCTTAAAAGTAATCAGAATATAACCTTTTGATGAATCAGGCAATATGATAGCTTCCTTTTTTAAAAATGAAATGGCGGTTCTATAATCTACTTCAACAGATTCGATAGTATCAGTATCAAGTTTTTTTGATAAAGCGATACCGGTAGAAGGAATAAAATCAGTTCCTTTTAATTCACCTAATAATAAACCTGAATGCATACATTTCAAATGCTTATTGACAATCATAAAATCATTCAACCTCTCAGTATCATACCCTTTTATCTGGTTATCCTCCTGTAATACCGTCCAGCGTTCCGGTTGTAATAAAGAAAACGTTGAAACATTGCTTTTTGTTACAAATTTTATATTTTTTTTATCGTCCTTTTTGTTTTTGTAAGATGATCGCGTCACTGAATTTTTTCTTAAAACAGATAAAAAGAATCCTTCACCTCTTGTTTTATGGGGATAAAACCGGTATCCAAAATCTGTAACCCGGATGTCCTGATTCCCTTTCAAATCCAGGGTCAATAAATCGGCTCCAAGATCATCACAAATCCATTTCACATTTTCTTCATTCTCTTCCCTGTTAAAGGTGCAGGTACTGTAAACTAAAATTCCGTCCGTTTTTAGGGTATCCCAAACAGACCTGAGAATTTCTTTTTGTCGGGCAGCGCATACAGTTACGTTGTATTCAGACCATTCCTCAATAGCTCCTGAATCTTTTCGAAACATTCCTTCTCCCGAACAGGGAGCATCTACCACAACTGCATCGAAAAACCCCGGTAATGCTATAAAATCCTTTGGCTCATTGTTTGTAACTATGATATTCGGATTTCCCCATTTAATGAGATTCTCAGCAAGAATATATGCCCTTGATCGAACTATTTCATTGCTGACAAGCAAACTGTTCTCAGGCAAAGTCTGAGTAAGAAGCGTTGATTTACCCCCCGGAGCAGCACATAAATCCAACACGGTGCGGGCATTCGGAAAATGTTGGATGATTGCCTGATATAAGAACATAGAACTAGCCTCCTGAACATAATAGACACCAGCATGAAAAAGGGGATCCGCTGTAAAAAGTGGACGCTCTTTTAAATAATAACCCGTATCACACCACGCAACCTTTTCATCAGATGGCTGGTAATCCATTTTGTTGTTTACCCTGATACTTGTTGGTGCAATGCCTTCGAGTGCTTTTTCCAACTCCCGGAATTCATCTCCCAACAGGATCAACGAACGATTAACAAAGGCTTCAGGTAGATTCATGGACAACTATATATCTGTTGAAAGTGACTTGTAAATTCAAAAAAAGAAAGCAGTGAGAATTTAATATCACTGCTTTCACTATATCTATTCAGGCAATTATACTTTTTTTTCTTCTAAAATACGATTTGCCATATCTAAAATTTTTGTATCATCTAACATGACTAATCCTCCATCAGGTCCTGGCTCAATATGAACTCCACAACTTTTACCATCTTTGTAATCGTGTCCACCAAAATAATTACGCACTGTTTCTTTTTCCAGACCAAGTTCTTCAGCTATCTTGGTCATACTACCGCTTGGAAGCGCATCTTTCACTCTTCGAAGTTCGTTGAATGTTATCGTTTTCGTCATGACATTAAGTATTAGAATTGTTTGTAAAATTGATTTTCCTAAATGTGCAATAAACATACTGTATTCTTTTTAATTTACAAAATATTTTCGAAAGAATTATTTAAAAAAAATACAAAATTATTTTTATTATGTTCCAAAACATTGATATATTGACTTTTAATGAAAATACCCTAAAAGTAATTTAATTAAAATATTTTAGAATATTAGACTCTGTTTTATTCTTA
>Ga0302215_10001830_pt1 | contig 14914 bp, 16 predicted proteins | sample II_Fen_N3_1_FD_194580 | JGI IMG/M metagenome (GOLD analysis project Ga0302215, IMG submission 194580) | Peat permafrost microbial communities from Stordalen Mire near Abisko, Sweden - II_Fen_N3_1 | ecosystem: Environmental > Terrestrial > Soil > Wetlands > Permafrost | place: Sweden: Abisko...
TTATCAAAAAAACGGAAATTAAGCCGCAACCTATTCAAACAACCCAAGAAATTGATTTGCCAATAGAATGTAGTTTGACAAAATCGTTTTCAAATATAAATTATTCTCAACCAAAGTCAAGGTTAGGAAGTGACAAATGGTTTTTAGTCGGCGGTTCTTCAATTGGCAAATCACATATTTCAATTGGTAAACCTTGTCAGGACAATCACTATTGCAAAAATATTGACAAAAATTGGGGTATTTCTGTCATATGTGATGGAGCAGGAAGCGCAGAAAATTCTCATTTAGGCTCTCAGTTTGTTTCAGAAAAAACTATTGATGTTTTTAAAGATTATTTAGTCTCGAATAAATTCGTATCTAAGAATAAATTGCCAAATGATGTAGAATGGCAAAATATCTCAAATCTTGCTTTTAGAAATATATACAACTCTCTGTGTGATTTTGCCGAGAAGAATAAAATAGGATTTAGTTCTGTAGCATGCACAGTAATAGTTGTTGTATTTACACCTATTGGCTTATTATCTTCCCATATAGGAGATGGTAGAGCAGGTTATTGTAATGTTAATGGTGAATGGAAATCTTTAATTACGCCACACAAAGGTGAAGAAGCAAATCAAACTATCTTTATTACTTCATCTGCTTGGATTTCAGAAAAGAACTTCAAAATGTCAGATGTTTTAGTTCCCGAGTGCAGAGTTATAACTGAAAAAGTAACTGCATTTACCCTGATGACTGATGGATGCGAAACTCATTCCTTCGATTGTAGTAAAATGGATCAAGAGACAAATAAATGGATAGACCCAAATATTCCCGCTGAAAAGTTCTTTAACCCTCTTTTGAATCAACTAAAATCAATGTATAATAATAAAGTTTCATCGGATGAGGTTACTTCAAGATGGTTAAATTTTATTGATGAAGGAACTAATGGCTTGAAAAATGAATCAGATGACAAAACTTTAATTTTGGGTGTTAATGTTTAGTTTATGGCACAAGTAGTTTACACAAATACAAAAGTTCAAATATATTTGGATGATAAACCGCTTGCAGCAGCAGGTGGTGAGGGAGCAGTATATCGTGTAATATCAACTGGTGTATATACAAACTCTTGTGTGAAAATTTATCATATTCCAAAAAGGACATTGGCGAGAAGGAATAAGATAGAGTTTATGATTAAAAACAAACCACATATATTATCTTCAGCAAGTTATGTGATTTGTTGGCCAAATGAAATGATATTTGATAATTATGGCAATTTTCTTGGATTTCTTATGTCATTAGCATTTCTTGGCAGCGAAAACCTTTATGAACTAACAAGAGTAAAAACATCCAAGCATCTACAACAACAATGGAGTAAGTTTGATCGTTCATTACAAAGTGGAATTGAAAAACGATTAAAAATCTGTGTAAATATTGCTATTGCAGTCCACTCAATTCATCAATCATGTCAATATACAATCGTTGACTACAAGCCTCAAAATATATTGATAACTAATGATGGCAAAATTTCTATTACCGATGTTGATTCCTTTCAAATTGTAAATCACGGTGTTGTTTTATTTCATTCAGAGGTCGCAACTCCAGAGTATGCCCCTCCTGAATCAATAAGAATAAATCCATCAAAGTCTTTAGTTGCTCAAAGTTGGGATAGATTTTCATTGGCAGTTTCTTTTTATGAAATTCTTTTTGGCATCCATCCATTTGCAGCATCTTGTGACGGTCAATATCAATCAGCAAATACAATCAGTGAAAAAATTCAAAGCGGTTTGTTTGTTCATGGTTCTAAAAAAAATTATCTTACTATAATTCCTACTATTCATAGTAATTTTAAGTATCTTCCAGTTTCTTTAATTCAATTATTTGTTAATGCATTTGATGAAGGTCATACAAACAATGATGCAAGACCAACAGCAGAACAATGGGGTAATGCAATTTACACAGAACTGACAACAAAAAAATCGGGCATAAAAGCTAATACAATATCTTTACCTCAGCAAAACATATCTCCAGCATCATCTTCTTTAAATAAAACCTTAGGGTATTCAAATACATCTAATTATACAAAACCATATTTACAAACTACACAAAAAGGTATAACAAAAAATAATTATACAACATTTGTAGTATGGTCTATAATTATAATTGTATTTATTTCATTTTTCCTTTATCAATATAATTCAAAAATAAATTCTTCTAACGCCATTAGCCCCGCATCTACAACTAATCCAAGTCAGACTGAAATTATAAACAGAACAGGATATATAAGTTCAACAAAATATGCAAATATTAGAAGTGGTCCTTCGGCTAATTACAATATAGTTTCCAAAAAATACAGAGGTGAATCTGTTTATATCTTAGAGAAAGATTTATCAACTAATTGGTATAAAGTTCAATTTAATGATAATGGAAATACTGGTTATATTTCGAATAAGTTAATTAGTTTTAATGTCATCAATTCAAATCAACAACAAACATCTTCAAATGAATCAAAAAGTAATATTGATGAAAAACAGCAAGTAACTAATGCAACTGAATCAACTCAACAAAACGAGCAAAACAATGAAGTACAAGGTACTCATATTTATACTGATGGTAGAAAATATGTTGGAACTTTACTGAACGGAATTCCTAATGGTAAAGGTAAAGAGTACTTTCAAGATAATACAGTCTTAATTGGTTCATGGAAAGAAGGCAAAAGAGATGGTATTTTTACATGTATTAAATCTGATGGAAGTTCCGAAGAACAAGAATTTAATAATGGCAGAAGAACTCGTTAAATAATAGAAATATGAAGAAATTTTATATTATTTTATTTTGCTTACTTGTAGCAAATATAATAGGTTATTCTCAAAATCCTTTGATTCAAATTCAAAAGATTGAGAAAACAAGCAGTAATAAATTGTCAATTAAATATCGTATTATTAAAGGAAATCCCTCAGATTTATATTGTTTCAAACTTCATATATTAATAAAAAAAGAAGAGCAAAAGTTATTTAGCGTAAGTGGAGATGTTAAAAATGTAAACGGAGCAATTGATAGCAGATATATATATTGGGATGTGTTGAAAGACATTGATGAATTCCCTAAAATTTCTGATATTAATGTGAGACTGGAAATTGATGAGAAAAATAGTAAATATCATTTGATTAACTATGAAAGAAATAATCAAAATTACAATATAGGTGAATCAAAAGAAAATTTGAATAATCAGGGAGGATTAAATCCTAAAAATACAATCACAAATAACTCAAATTCAGATAACAATACAATTTCAAATTCTAAAAGTTCTTATAAAAAAAATAATTCTGATGGATATCTTAGTCTTTTAGGTTTTGAATATGATTATATAGATAAGTCATATCAAATTGATATATTTAGGATAGGTATTGCAGGTCTTGTCTGGACTCCTGTAACTTTATATAGTATTAAAAACGAATTTGATAATACAATTATAATACCATCTTTTGGTACTAAAATTGAATTTAGAACTGGAGGTCAAATTTTTAGAGGTCTTAATGTTTGTGTTGTTGGTTCTGCAAATTTAGCAAGTAATGCATCACTTGCTGAAGATAAAAATGACAAAAGGAAAAATGAAACCATTTATGAAAAAACAAATTTTTTTGGTGGAATTGAACTTAGCTCTGACTTTAATCCACAAAAGGGTAGTCTTTGTAATATATTTTTAAAAGCAGGTTTAAACTATCAGAACAAAGTTTATAGCAGTGTTTTACGAGATTATTCTTACGGTAATAAAATCGCTTTTGGTCCAACACAGTATTTTACAGTAACATTTGGAGTTAGGCTTGTAAATTACTCAGATGATATTTTGCACTTATGGTAAATAAATAATGTTCTAACAATGCTTAAAATAAAAAACGTCTGATAAGGGATATATTATCATCAATCAATAGTCCCAAAAAGTTCATATATAATTATGGTATATTCATTTAATGAAATGATATAAACATTATTATTTTATCTAACCTAATAAATTAAAAAAATTATGTCAGCAGAAAAAATTGGAAGTGTAAAATCAGGTAATTCAAAGAAATCATTTGATGTTAAGTGGGATCAATCTAATAAGGATGTCTATGTTAGTTGGGCTGGATGGACTAGCGTTGGTAAAGCAAGTTCTGCGCGTGAGGCAATGAACAAAGCTGAAGCCTACCTTTATAATAAATAGAGTATATGATGGTAGCTATTGTTGAACACAAAAATCGTTACTAATTTCTACATTATGATAACAAAAGAAGCTGCTAGAAACCAATTACTTATTGGATATGTTTTTGCTGTTATTGGTTTTTTTATTGGTGCCAATAATAATCTATATGGCAATCCTATTTTATCTTTTTTCATGATTGGGTATCTTTTATGGAGTATTTATTGGGGTTATAAAATTGTATCTCTGCCAATTCAAGATTTCTTTGGAAAAATGATTGCCATCGAAGATAATTTATTCAAATTATTTTTTGAGCACATATTGAAAAAGTTAATTATTTTTGGAATTATTATATTTATTGGAATTTTTGTAGGTACTTTCGGTGGTGCAATTTATAAACAAATAAAATTATCATTGATCGCATATAAATAATAAATCTGTTTTATTATAGTATTATTTTTTCAATCTTGGAGTCCAGCAACCACTTAAATAAACGGGGAGTAACCGAAAAGCCATAAGAGTAGGATAAAATCAAAAATTCATTATTATGTCAAATTTAAGTTTATCACAAGAAGTTCTTAAACGAGTCGAAGAAATTGAAAAACATGTTGACAGTATTTCAGCCACATCTGATGCTCAAATTCAATTACTTAATTGTTGTTTTGGAGAAGACTTTCAAAACAAATATTATTACTATCTCGATTCCGAGATTCAAGATGAGCAAGATTTTTATAATGCAGTTTATATTCTTACTGGTCTTCTATCTTTAAATAAAAGTTATATAGAACAAATAAATATCCAAACTAAAGAGATATGCGATATTCTTGAAAGTCAATTAGATCAAAACACATTAATTAGTATTTATAGAAACATTGCGGGAGATTTTTTCATCGAAGATCCAGAGTATCAGGAAAGTTTATATTCTTACACAACTACAGTTTGTAATACAAGTGGACAACGCTTTAAAGATATTTTTAAAGATTCTTATTATCAACCCAATGGGACAAAATATCTACATACACTTTTGAATTTTTTAGATGATTATCGCAAAGCAATTAAAACAATACCAGACTTTTTAGATACTTTGAAAAATGCTCTGAACTAAATCATTATTGATTTTAGAAATAAAAGTAATTGCTTTAATAATACCCATAAAATCCTATAAAATATCAATTAAAATCTGAGATTATGAGTGATTTAAATCATTGTTCAATTGCGGGCGTAAAGTTGAAAAGTCAATTTTTTCTAAGTACTTTCTTGTTCATACATACCTAGAGTGAGGGAAAAGTATTGTATTAATGTGGTAATATCTTTTTATATGACTTTTCAAAATGTAATCAATGTATTTATTAGTAACCAAATTTTATTTAAAACAAAACCCTATGAAAAATTTATTCAGCAAGATATTAACAAAATTTGATAGTAATAAAATCGAGCATGTAAGGATCGGTAATCAAACTTGGACTAAAAACAATTTAAATGTAACCACTTTTAGAAATGGAGATCCTATTTTAATAACAAAATCAAATGATGAGTGGAAGAACGCTGGAATCGAGGGGAATGCAGCATGTTGTTATTTAAACAATGATCCAGCCAATGGTGAAAAATATGGTATGCTATATAACTGGTATGCAGTTGCTGATTCTAGAGGGTTGGCTCCTGAAGGTTGGCATGTACCTTCAGACGAGGAGTTCCATATATTAGCTAATGCTTTAGGAGGTGCTAAAAATGCAAGTAATAAAATGAGAAGCACATATGGTTGGAACAAATCAAATGGCAACAATGAAAGTGGTTTTTCAGGTCTCCCTGGAGGATATATTTGGGGCAGTTTTATGGAAATTGGCAAGGCTGGTTATTGGTGGACATTAACTGAATTGCCTACTAATATTGCATTGTGTCACAGTTTATACGATATCTATGGTAACTTGTCAAGAGGTGAAGCATGGAAAGAACGAGGACACTCTGTACGTTGCATTAAAGGAAATAATGAGAATGGTCTTTCATATCGTCTGGTTACTTCAGATAAAAACTTGTACTTGAAATACCTTAGAGATGGTTCTATGGGAATATTAGAATTGCAAGATCCAGACTTATCTAATGCTGATTTAAGCAACGCTAATCTTGAAAGAGCAAACTTAGCTGGACTCAATCTTACAGGTGCTAACTTAACCGGTGTCAAATTAGCAAGCGCCAATTTGAGAAATACAATCCTGAGAAATACAAATCTAACGCATGCAAATCTCATAGGTCTAAATCTAACAGGATATGACCTGTCAGGAACTATACTGAAAGGCGCTAACCTAACAAATTCAAAATTAATTGGAGTCAACCTAAATGGTTTAGATATTTCAGAAGCTAACTTATCGTACATAACATTAAGTGATGCTAACCTTTCAAATGCCAACCTTTCAAAATCTGACCTTGTAAGGGCAGAATTAATAAATACAAACTTAAGTGGCTCTGACCTAAGTGACGTTAAATTGTCCTATGCAAACTTAACCGGGTCAAATCTAAAAGATGCAAATTTGACCAATGCCAATCTGACTGGTGCTGATTTAACTGGTGCTGATTTAACTGGAGTTAATCTGACTGGTGCTGATCTAACTAATACAAAAATAGATATCATTTCTAAAGCAATTGAATCAGCACAACAATATTTTGATAGGGGTAATGAAAAAAGAATTAATCAAGATTATAAAGGTGCAATTGCGGACTTCACTAAAGCTACAGAGATAGATCCCAAGCTTGCTATTGCATATATGTATAGAGCTAATGTAAAATGTGAGATTAAAGATCACAAAGGTGCAATAGTCGATTATACAACAGCGATTAATATTGATTTAAACTATGCAAAAGCATATTATAATAGAGGAGTTGCAGAAGCTGAAATTAAAGAAAGTAAACATGCGATTTCAGACTTTAGTAAGGCTATAGATATTAATCCACAATATTTTGATGCCTATTTTGGCAGAGGACTTGAAAATGCTAAATTAAATGATTATCAGAATGCTATTTCAGACTATAATAATGCCTTGAAAATTGATGGGAACAACGTTCATGTATATTACAATAGAGCTATTGCAAAGGAGCAATTGAAGGATTTTACTGGAGCAATAGAGGATTATAGTAGAACTATAGAAATAAGTCCAAAACTAGATTCTTATCTAAATAGAGCATTTGCAAGTTATAGTATTAAAGATTATGAAAATGCAATAAATGATTATTTCAAAGCTTTAGAAATTAGTCCAAAATCAGAAAAAGCTTATCTTGGGATTGGTCTTTCAAATTATTATTTAAACAATTTTGAAAAGGCAATTAAATCATTTACAAAAGGATTAGAAATTAATCCAAATTACGAAGAGTTTTATCTAGGTAGAGCTGCTGCAAAAACAGCTTCTGAGGATTACAATGGAGCTATTTCAGACTATAGTAAAGCGGTAGAAATAAATCCATTGAGTCCGGACACATATTTAGATCGTGGTAATGCTCGAAGAGATAATAACGATTATGTTGGTGCAATTGCCGACTATTCAAAAGTTATTGAATTTAATCCACAATATGCTAAGATTTATTATATAAGAGGATTGATGAAATTTGCAATTGGACAAAAAGAAGCAGCCGGTTTTGATTTAATAAAAGCAGGGGAACTTGGTTATTCAGAAGCATATCAGGCAATTAAAAATTTAGAGCTAAATAATTTATGAACATGTAATATTTCATAATCCTGCAGCGTCTTGTTTTAACTTATAAAACAATGATTTTAGTATTTTGAAACTATTAAAATAATCAGGATTCCACGTGATAAAATTTAATAAAAATAACACTTTAATATTAATACACTTAAAATTGATTATTATGAGCACCTTACATTCATGTCCTCGCTGTGGGATAAAAGCAGAAAAATCTATGTTCTCAAACTGGTTTCCGGTTCATACATGCAGATCTTGTGGTACAAAATATTGTAAAAATTGTGGTGGTAATGTCTGTCCTGAATGTGGGTCATCAAGTTATTCAGATTATGATAAAGTATATTCAGATTAAAAAACAAACAAGAAATTATGGCATCTTATGAAATTTCGTGGCAAGGTTCCTTGGTCGACTTAACTAAACAAAAAGAACTGATTGAAAGAGTTAGAAAAGTAGGTGAAATTTATAATGATATATATTTTGAACATGAGAAAGATGAAACTACGCTTATCTTCTACGACCATGCTACGATTCAAGATGAAGTTCTTATTTCAGGTTCAATGTTCAATATACCTGAAGATGCCTCGAATGAGGACATTTTTCCATTAAAACGATATTCCAAATCTCAATTTGCATGTAATAATGTAAAGTTATTTGGTGTACAGTTTTTAATTAAAGGAGACTCTATGTACACCCGAAAGAATAAAAATTGCCTGGAAACGGTGTCGTACGTTTTTTGGGGTTTTAATTCAACTACTGAAGAAAACTCTTTTGTAAAAAGTAATTTAGCCAGATTGAGTTTGAAAAAGCTTTCCGAAAATAATACCCAATATGAAATAACGTCTCCGTTTGTAAGTTCAAGGAATTTACAATTATGGTTTGTGATATATCTCTATGAATTTGTAAAACACTATTATATTAAAGATCTAGTAATTGAAAATACCATGTTTTGGGATGATGATTATCAATCAGATTTCAAAAAATATCTGATTGAAAATGATCCGAATGGTTCAAATCCTGATATAAATGAAAAGGCATTTGAAATGATACTGAAAGAAGTGGAATTCATTGGTCCAATTGCAAGAAAGATGGACGATGATGATATTGAACATGACGAAAACTTAGCTTCGAGCAATGAAGAAAACTTTATGCTTGAATCATAAATTGATAGCACTTGCATCACAATATAGGCAAGTGACTATAGTAACCTGAGAATCGATAGTAATGACTGATTTAGAAACTGTAATCCAGTTTGCCCAAAATAAAGGACGTAAAGATAATTTGGTTTTACCTGATGCCGATTTACGAAAAGCCAATCTTGTGGGGCTTAATCTGAATAGGTCTGACCTAAGAGGTACAAATTTTAATTATGCTGACCTACGGAAAACAGACCTGTCATGTGCCAATCTACAAGGAGCAAGTTTTATGGGAGCTGACCTCAGCGGAGTAATTTTAGATTATGCCTATTTGTATGGAGCTAATCTAAAAGGAACAAATCTTACAGGTGCAAAATTAATTGGTGCAAAACTTACCGGAATCAATCTATCCACTGCAATTTTATTGGGTTGTGATTTTACTCACGCCAATTTATCCCGTTCATATTGTAGAAATAATCAGGTAGAATATGCAAATTTTACTAAAGCTGATTTATCTTACTCTGACTTTTCCGGTTCGGATTTGTCGAATTCAAACTTCAACGCTGCGAAACTCAATTTTGCCAATTTTTCAAATGTGACTATCAATGATACTAATTTTACTGAAGCCGATCTTGAAAGTACTGATTTAAAAGAAGCCATGAGTACTTATGCAGACTTTACAAAAGCTAATCTAAAAAGGACTGTGTTATCAAATGCTCAATTGAAGGGGTCAGTTTTTGAAAATGCCATTATGATTCATACCAGATTGTACGATACAAATCTAACGAATACAAATCTAATGGGAGCTGACCTTAGCGGTGCTCACCTTGAAAATACTAGATTATTCGGTGCAGATTTATCTGGTGCAAGTATTGATGAGTATTATGATTTAGAATATCTTAAGTCTCTGTTTTGATTCCAATACAGTAAAATAGCTAAATACAATTAGCATTAAATTGAAGATAAAAGAATAGAATATGAAAAAGTTATTATCAGTATTAATTTATAGTTTGATTGTAAACGCTATTTATAGTCAGTCAGACCTAAAACTTCTACCGGGCAGCAGTTCTCCTGGAGTAATTAATGATTCTACTGTAACAGATATTGATGGTAATGTGTACCATACTGTAACGATTGGATCACAAATATGGATGATTGAAAATCTGAGAACTACACACTACCGTAATGGTGAAGTCATTCTAAATATTACCATTGATTCGCTATGGGTTGATGCGTCTATTGGTGCTTGGTGTGATTATAACAATGATACTTTAAACGATTCTAAATTCGGAAAACTCTACAACTATTTTGCAATAGAAGATACTCGTAACTTAGCACCTGAAGGATGGCATATTCCAACAGCAACTGAATGGGCAATACTCGAAGACTACTTGGCAATTATAGATTTTAAACAGAATGAAATAAAACCAGAGAATAAAAAGAGAGAAATAAAAAGAGCCAATCTTTTAGCTGCTCCAACTGATTGGGCAAAAAGTACTGAATCTGGAGCTATTGGCAGCCATCGTACTCTAAAAAATTCAACTGGTTTTAATGGCTTGCCCGGTGGCTGTCGTAGTGCTAATGGGACATTTAAGAGTATAACAAAATCTGGGTATTGGTGGTGCGTAAATACTTCTGATAATAATATGGTTTTTAGTCGCAGCTTATCTTATGACACGAATGTTTTGGGTTTGAATCTTGGGTTTAAAGTTAGAGGTTTATCAGTACGTTGCATTAAAGACTGAGAGGTAATTCTGTCAAACTCTCCCATGTACCGCCGATATTTACCCATTCTGGAAATTCTTAAACATTAAATTTAAATAGTCTGTACTTTTCAAATAAGGAGTGTTGACATCAATGTCCCAAGAATTTGAAGACTATCGTTGCCTTGTGTGTTTTTTGTACTTTTGTTGCTATTGATTAAAAATGAATCAGTAAACTATATAACTTGTAATTACTTGTATGTGATTATATTATGCCAGAAATTAAATACAAAAAATACAGATCCGTTTTGTAAAAGATGAATTTTCATATTAGTGGTTAACAATCAATAAAATATAGGATAAAAAAATGAATAACAGTGAAATCCTGATCTATCATAATTCTGAAGGCAACATTAAAATAGATGTTCGTTTAGAGGAAGAAAGCGTTTGGCTGTCACAAACGCAAATGGCAGAACTTTTTGGCAAAGGAAGAACAACCATTACGGAACACATTCAGAATGTTTTTAGTGAAGGTGAATTAGAAGAAAATGTGGTATGTCGGAATTTCCGACACACCACTCAACACGGTGCTATTGAAGGAAAAACTCAAGAAACAACCACTAAATATTACAATCTTGACGTTATTATTTCGGTTGGCTACCGTGTAAAATCACCTCAAGGCACACAATTCCGTATTTGGGCTACGCAACGGCTGAAAGAATATATTATTAAGGGATTTACGTTGAATGATGAACGTTTAAAATCGGGTAGTTCGATGAACTATTTCAATGAATTGCAGGAACGCATTCGCGAAATACGCATTTCGGAACGGTTTTTCTATCAGAAAATTAAAGATATATACACCACCAGCATTGATTATGATGCAAAAGATGAACGAACCATTGAGTTTTTCAAGGTGGTGCAAAACAAATTACTTTGGGCTATCAGCCAGCAAACAGCAGCCGAATTGGTATATCGCAGAGTAGATGCTTCCTTGCCTTTAATGGGTATGCAGTCGTTAGACAAAAAAAGTACATTGGCGGTAAAGAAAACGGATATTAGCATTGCCAAAAACTATTTAAAAGAAGATGAAATAAAGTTACTGGGTTTATTGGTTGAACAGTATTTGGCTTTTGCAGAAACAATGGCACAACAGCGAACGCCCATGTATATGGCAGATTGGATTCAACGCCTAGATGTTATTCTTCAACTAAATGGTCGGGAGCTACTCACTCATGCAGGAAAAATAAGCCACGACAGAGCGTTGAAAAAATCGAACGAAGAATTTCAGAAATACAAAGAGCTTCAACAAGCGATAGAAAAAGAGCAGAGCTTAAAAGAGATTGAAGAGGATATCAAAAAATTGAAACAGTAATGACGTTACAATTTATTCGGAAACAATTGATGGTGCAGGTGGTCAGATAGGTAATCAAGTTGATAACTTAACTGAAAATAGCAGGATGTTTTGATATAACGAATTGGCTCAATTGGCTTTCGGTTGGCTCAAAAATGAATCAATTGGCTCAAGAAGTCGTAACAATGACAAACAAGATAAGTGAGTAAATACTCCATTTCCTCCAAATTCCCAATGTCCTAAGAATCCGCTTGCATACTTTTAGTCGCGCGTAGCATTAAATAAATATAAATGTACGGGTAAATACAGTACGATATGTTGAATATACGGATATTTTACGTACATTTGCGGAAAATACTAAAGATATGAAACGAACACGACAAACAAACTTTGATACACAAGGGCATGTTTATGTGTGAGTTCCATGTGACCTTTTTTTAAAAATAAATATAAACACATGAATACAACAATAGCAGAACAAGCCAGATTTGATGCAAGACTTCCAAAAGAACAAAAACAATTTTTTGAAAAAGCTGCATATTTAGGAGGTTATAGAAATCTTACAGATTTTGTAGTTCGGGTAGTCCAAGAAAAAGCCAAAGAAATTATAAAAGAAAAAGAACAAATAATTGCTTCTGAAAGAGACAGTCAAATCTTTTTTGATGCGATAACTAATCCACAAAAGCCTTCTGAAACTTTGAAGAGCGCATTAGATGATTACAACTCCTTTATCGCAAATTCAAAATAAGAAATGATTGAACTATTAGATAAAAAGCACAATCGTAAAGATTTTGATTGCGGAAAAGAACTCTTGAATGATTACCTAAAAACTCAGGCGAGACAAGATGTAAAACGCAAACTTTCTGCTTGTTTCGTATTGGCAGATAGCGAAACAAAAGTTATTCAAGGGTATTATACTCTTTCGAATAACAGCATTCCTTTGAGTAGTTTTTCGGAACAAATTCAAAACAAACTTCCAAAATCCTACAAATCAATTCCAACTACTTTGCTTGGTAGATTGGCAATAGACAAAAAATATCAAGGAAATGGAATTGGAAAAATTCTATTGATTGATGCTCTCAAAAGAAGCTACGGAATATCTAATGAAATTGGTTCTTTTGGAATAATAGTTGACCCGATAGATGATGAAGCAAAAAGTTTTTACCAAAAGTATGATTTTATTGAACTTCCAGACAGTGGAAAAATGTTCATTGCAACACAAACTCTAAAGGAATTATTTGATTAAATTACAGAAACAGGTAGTTGCTGAAAACAAAGAATTGGGCAAATTGGGCATTCTGTGCAGTGTTAAGTTAATGATACGGTCATATTCAGGTGGTCAGAAAACCAATTTTGGTGGTCAGAAAAAGTGGTCAGATTAATTGCCTCAATGGAAAAGTTTAGAAATGAATTTCCCCATTATTCCCCATATCCCCATTTTGGGGATATGGGGATTTTCAATTTAAGTGGAAAAAATAGTTGATAATCCTGCCCACGCAGAAATGTTGTGCAAATGAGGGCAGAGCCAAACTTGTTTGGGCTATGCCGAATGAAGCCAACATTCTCCGCAGAAAATTAAACCGAATAGGTAAAGCGGTCTTCGTCATTCCGCCACTTTGTTCACAAAAACATAGCCACAAGGGTAAAACAAGCAGCCTGAAAAAATCTCCACACCTCGTTTCACTTCGGGTAGTATTTTTTCGGCTGCCCTTGTGGCTAACGCTTCCACACTCATTCCTGCGCTCCGGTTGGTGCTCGTCATGGCGTGTTAGCTTGTTTTGTTCACCACGTTCTGTCATTCCTCAGTCATGGTTGCACCTGCCCCCTAAAACCCCATTAAGGTATTCGCTTACGCTCATAATATTTTTAGTAGGGGTCAGCCACCATTTAGAGTTTTGCTCGCCTGCGGTCGCTCATGCTGTTACAGTTTGTCACATTTTTTGCAACTCACTTTTCATGTTGGCTAATTGCCGTGTTCGTTCAGTCTTTTCGTTCATTTAATTCTCTACACTCCTTCACTTACACCGCAACGCCAACCCCACGCAAGAGCTGTCATTCATTCGTTCATTTCGTTCCAATCGCTCATTTCTCTTTTAGGGGCATTTGTTTTTTCCACCCACCAATCCATGTGGTTGCAGCCGTGTTCCGTTTCACTCCACACCGCTTCACCACCGCACACAAAAGCCCCTAACCGTTCATTCGCTTCTTTCCACTCCATTCACTCTTTCCGTCCAGCCCTTGCTTTTTCCAACGCTAACGTTCGAGCAAAAAAATGCGCCAAACTGGCTGCCGGCAGCACCCAGCCACCGCGCTCCGCGCTTCCTGTGTCTGGGGCATTCGCTCCACTCGCAGCGGCTCGCACACAACGCACAGGCTTCATACTTCGTTCCGTTTCTCTCCACTCGCATTTCAGCCTTGCTATCCATACTTGCTCAAGGCTGTTTTTACTATTCGGTTTAAACCTGCTTCTCCCACGCCACCCCCCGACCACCCACCCCTAATATAATTGCAGTTGACATTTTTCATTTATACAAAATACAAGAGTTCGATAGTACGACAAAAAAAATGTTCACAAAGATAACAGCAATAAAATGAGTCAGTAAAGGTCAAGCCCTTCGGGTTTTTGTCACAATCTCCACACCTCCCTTTGGTCGGGTAGTATTCTGACAAAAAACCTTGACAGCCTCAACGCTCCGTTTCTCTTCGCTTTTTCTTGCAGTAAGAGGGTGTTTACATTTTCTTTTTCCTTTTAGTGTTTTTTCGCGAGGAAAACGGCAGGTTAAAGCAAAGAAAAGCATAAGATTCTAATCTGATAATCCGCTGATTAACTCCAATTACATTTGTTCTGGACAAGGTCAAAAAGGGTTCTCCTCCGTAC
>Ga0302215_10001831_pt1 | contig 14912 bp, 11 predicted proteins | sample II_Fen_N3_1_FD_194580 | JGI IMG/M metagenome (GOLD analysis project Ga0302215, IMG submission 194580) | Peat permafrost microbial communities from Stordalen Mire near Abisko, Sweden - II_Fen_N3_1 | ecosystem: Environmental > Terrestrial > Soil > Wetlands > Permafrost | place: Sweden: Abisko...
CGTCCATATCCAGTCCCCGCTGTATCCGGTCGTAATGTTTCTTCGAGAATTCATCGAAGTATCCTTCAATCAGGCGTTTTGCCAGTTTCACTTCTTTGGTCTGATCCTTGCGTTCCAGCTGCAGCAACAGGCATTCCTGCAGGTTATGGGCACATACCCCCGGAGGGTCCAGTTCGCGCACCAGCAGGATGATCCGTTTTATCTCGTCGTCGGTAGTCTGTATTCCCGTCTGGAACACGATATCGTCCACCATGGCCTCGGGCGTACGGCGCAGGTAACCCTCATCATCGATGTTCCCTATGACATATTCGGTCAGTACGCGGTCTTTTTCCGAGAGATGCAGCAGCCCTACCTGGTCGATCAGGAACTCATGGAAGGTCATTCCTGCCGAGAAGGGGATATCCTCGTGCTTGTCGTCCTTGGAGGTGTTATTGGCCTTGAGCTTGTAGTCGGGGATGTCATCATCGGCCATGTATTCCTCAAAGTCGGTATCATCATTGTTCCCCCCGTCGTCCAGGGGTGCATCACTGTCAAAATCCTCGGTGTCAGCCTCAGGCTCGGCGCCCTCCTCCAGCGCCGGGTTTTCCTCCAGCTCCTGGCGTATGCGTTCCTCCAGCTCCAGGGTAGGCACCTCCAGCATCTTAATGACCTGGATCTGTGCAGGCGAAAGTTTTTGTTGTAGCTTTTGTTGTAACTGTTGTTTTAACATAATCGGGAAATCATCTAACGGTCATGACCGACCTGCAATTAAACGCAAAGATACGCTTTTTTTAATTGATAAGAAAGGCAAACCGGCCGGATAATCACTGCCGGTGGTTTTACCGATACATTGCATATTTCAAATCCAACCTTCCAAAACCCCTCCATGAATGCTCCGTATGAAAGTATAATGCAATTTTCTCCATTTTGTTGTGTCCCGACTGTGAATTATCCTCCTGAAAGATCATTTCCCTTGATGGTTAAACCGTCTTTCATTCGCAACGTAGTCACCACCCATTTTAAGATATTACTTATATGACACTTATATATTACTCCTATATCACTTATATATCATATATCAAAATAAGGTTATGACATTTATGTGATACACCAGTATCATAGTTGTAAGGCTTGTGAAAATACCTAAATTTGGTGGTGAATGGGTGGTAACAAGGCTAAGATATACTCCATTTTAAAAGGAACTTAAGATTTTTTTCAGCTTTCTGTCGACGAGATCTGTTATTTTAGAGATTTACATATCTACAAAAAAACAAAAGACAACGTTATGAAAATAATTTTAGATTAAAATAAATAAATTAACTTTTAAAATTTAACCTTTATATAGTTCCGTTTGTTATAAAGTGTTGTTTGGCATTCCGGTGATGGGAGGATGGAACATCCATCTGTTTCGCTTAAATCTAAGTTATTCCTCATGTATATTCTTTTTTAATCATCTGAGTATATGCAATTACAAAACATCCAGAACAAAATTTATGAAATCAGGGGACAGAAAGTCATGCTGGACTTTGACCTGGCAGAAATGTATGAGGTGGAAACGCGCGCATTGAAACAGGCCGTGAAACGTAATTTAGACCGTTTCCCGGGGGATTTCATGTTTCAGCTTACTAAACCGGAATGGCAAGAGGTTATCACATTTTGTGATAACCTACCCGAATCCATCAAATTCAGCCCTGTAACTTCATACGCTTTTACCGAGCAGGGAGTTTCCATGCTTTCGAGTGTTTTGAAAAGCAAGAAGGCATTGCAGGTAAATATCGCCATCATGAGGGCTTTCGTTTTTATCAGGCAGTACGCCTTAAGCCATAGGGACCTGACCGATCAAATAAAGGAACTCGAAAAGAGATATAATAAACAGTTCAGGGATGTGTATGATGCCATTAATTACCTGCTCCAGAAAGATAAACGTCAAACCGAACAGCATGAGCGTAAAAGAATTGGCTATGATTCGAATAACGGGAAATAATTCAGAATATTTCCAATCCATGTATTAGCTCATTTACTCACCTGAAATTATGTTACTCACAAATTTTGAATGACCGCTTTCATCTTTATAGCGGAGAAATACGCCATTTATAAAATTATCACTCATATCGTTATGAAGAGTGAATCTTTTGAGGTGCAATTTTAGCACCTCAAAACAGTGGGGTGGAAACCTATACGTGCATAAAACATTCTGATAAACAAATTTCAGAGATGGCATTACTCCTTCTTACCAAGTACCAATTTAGTGAAGTCATCACGAAGGTAAATTTGATCGAATAAATCTACTCATTTTAGCTATTCAACCACTTCGTGGTTGGTGATTTGTGACAATTTTTTTCCATGCATTTCATACATGGCTATTCATATTCAATTCCTTCGGAATTAGAAACTAAAATTCCAGAATCAGATTCTCCTTCAATTCTTACTGTTTTAGTTTTTGTTATTCACCCCCTGCCGGGGTTAGGTTCATGCTCTTTTTATTATTTCCATACATTTCATACAGGACTATTCATATTTAAATCCTTCGGATTTTGGATGATAGCGTTATTTTAGGACACATGGCGGATAATCATAAAATTTAAACCTTCCATTTACCGATATGTAGAATAAAATCTGTAGTTTTGTATTCATTCTATTCCAATGCTTGCCCGCTTACTTGTCTGCTCGTTTACAGACAGGTAACGTGTGCTTCGAGACTCAACCATGATCGACCAAACCACCATTGACCGGATTACCGATGCCGCCCTGATACAGGATGTGGTAGCCGACTTTGTGACCCTGCGGAAACGTGGGGTGAACCTGTTGGGGTTGTGTCCGTTCCACAATGAAAAGACCGGGTCGTTTACCGTATCACCTGCCAAGGGGATCTTTAAATGTTTCGGTTGCGGCAAGGGAGGCAATTCCGTGCACTTTATCATGGAGCATGAGCAGATATCGTACTACGAGGCGCTGAAATACCTGGCCCGCAAATACCATATCGAGGTGGAGGAACGTGAGCTGTCGGCTCAGGAAATGGCGGTGCGCAACGACCGCGAGAGTATGCTGCTGGTGAATGATTTTGCCCAGAAGCATTTTGCCCACACCCTGCACCACCACATCGACGGTAAATCCATCGGACTGAGTTACTTCCGCGAACGTGGCTTCCGCGATGATATCATCACCAAATTCCAGCTGGGATACGTGCTCGAACAGCGCGACGCCTTCACCCAGGCTGCCCTGAAGGCCGGGTACAACAAAGAATACCTGGTTAAGACCGGGCTGACCATTGAGGGGGATAACAACTATCTGGCTGACCGCTTCCGCGGCAGGGTAATGTTCCCGGTGCATACCCTCTCGGGGAAAGTGGTGGCCTTCGGGGGACGCATCCTCAAGAAGGACGACAAGATGGCCAAGTACGTCAACTCCCCGGAATCTGAAATTTACCACAAGAGCAACGAACTCTACGGCATCTATTTTGCCAAGCAGGCCATTGTCAAACAGGACCGCTGCTACTTGGTGGAAGGCTACACCGATGTGATCTCCATGCACCAGAGCGGAGTGGAGAACGTGGTGGCTTCCTCGGGCACTTCCCTCACTCCGGGGCAGATCAGGCTCATCCACCGCTTTACGGAGAACGTGACAGTGATCTACGACGGTGATGCTGCCGGAATCAAGGCCTCGATCCGTGGCATCGACCTGCTGCTGGAGGAAGGATTGAATATCAAAGTGCTGTCGTTACCCGATGGCGATGACCCCGACTCCTTTGCCCGCAAACATAATGCCTCCGATTTTATTGAGTATGTGCAGCAATACTCTTCCGACTTTATCCGTTTCAAGACGAACTTATTGTTGAAAGACGCCGGCAATGACCCGGTGAAACGAGCCGGACTGGTGCTCGACATTGTACACAGCATTGCCATCATCCCCAATACAGCCATCAGAGCTGAATATGTGAAAGAATGCAGCACCCTGCTGAACGTGGACGAGCAAATGCTGTACTACGAGATCAACAAGCTCAAGAACAACGAGCAGGAAAAGATCGCTACCCGCCGGCAAACAGAGGCTACCAACCCGACACCCCCGGATGAATCAACTGCCGATACCCTGAAACGGACAACCGGTACCAAATTCGAAGCGCAGGAACGCAGCATCCTGCAAATACTGGTGAAATACGGTGATTCGGTGCTGTACTATGCAGACGAGGAAAAACAAAAGCCGGTTCTGGTGGGAGCCTACATCCTGGAAGAGCTTGAACAGGATCAGCTGACATTCGATAATTCCCTCCATGCGTTGATGCTGGAAGAGTACAAAAACAATTACCAACAGGAGAATTTTACGGTTCAACGCTTTTTCCTGTACCACTCGCAAAGCGAAATCAGCAACATGACTGCCGACCTGATCTCTGAAAAATATACCCTGAGCCGCATTCATTCGAAGATAAAGAAAGTGGAAGCCGATGCCGACAGGTTGCTGGAACTAGTTCCCCGGGTGGTGTTTGAATTTAAGAATTGCCTGATCCTGGAGATGATCCGGCAGAAACTGACAGAGATGAAGGCGGCCAACGATGTGAAGAACAATGCCCGGGTGGATGAACTCATGCAGGAAATGAGCCAGCTGGAGATCGTTAAGAAACAACTGTCGAAATCCTTGGGGGAGAGGATTATTATAAAATTATAACATGAGTTTGAAGAGTTTGAAATGTTTGAAGAGTTTGAAGAGTTTGAGAGTTTGAGAGTTTGAAGAGTTTAAAGAGTTCCGTGTTCCGTGTTCCGGGTTATGCATTCAACCAATCAACTAACTAACTAACTAACCAATCAACTAATCAACCAATTAACCAATCAACCAATAACCAGTCAACCAATTAACCAATCAACTATGTTTCTCTTTGACGAACTGATATTTGGCCCCATACACAGCCGTAGATTAGGGCTTTCCTTAGGGGTAAACCTCCTGCCAACCGATGCCAAGATCTGCTCCTTCGATTGCATTTACTGCGAATGCGGTTTTAATACCACCATGAGGGAATCGCCCATTCCCACCCGGGATCAGGTGCGCGATACACTGGAAGCAAAATTAATTGACATGAAACGCGAAGGCCAGATACCCGATGTGATTACCTTTGCCGGAAACGGTGAACCAACCCTCCATAAAGACTTTGAAGGGATCATCGACGATACCCTGGCCCTGCGCAACCTGCATTGCCCCACCGCCAAAGTGAGCGTGCTGTCCAACTCTACCCGCATCGACAAGCCGCATATTTTCAGGGCGTTGAATAAAGTCGACAACAACATCCTGAAGTTCGATTCGGCCATCGATTCGACCATGAAACTCATGAATTGCCCCGTTGGGAAACATATCAACGTAGCCTGGTTTATCAGTCATCTCAAAAAGTTTGAAGGAAAGCTGATCATTCAAACCATGTTTTTGCGTGGGGACTTTAAAGGTGAGAAGTTGGACAACACCACCGATGCAGAAGTGGAAGCCTGGCTGAAAGCCATGGAAGAAATTCGTCCGCAGCAGATCATGATTTACTCCCTCGACCGTGAGGCGCCTACCCAGGGCCTGCAACAAGTAGATGCGGAAGCGCTGGATGCCATTGCCTCAAAAGCCAGGGAAAGAGGATTTGATGTGGCGGTGGCGTGATGGACATAATTTGTACACCAAGTTATTTCGTTAAAAGTATATTTGTTTTTGTATAAAAAAACATAAAGTTCTTTGACTTATTGAATATCGGGAAATTTTCTTATCTAATTTTGTTATTGAAAAAAATCCATATAAGACTTGCAGGGGGAGTGGGCATTTGTCCTGCTTCCTCTAAAAGTAAAATTTATTTGGGTTTTTATAAACAAGATTTAGGAGGAGCATGTAGATCCCGCACTCTGTGATGTTATTTCACATTGGGACAAAACGTGTTCCTTCCTTTTTTTTGTTTGCCTTATTGATATTGGCGCATTTTTATCATATTCCTGAAAGCGTCTGTTTTTTAAAATGTATGCATTCTTTTGTTGATTATTTTCTGCTTGTTTTATTGCTGAATGATCGGAGTTTTGTTTGTCAATCTGAGGATCAAAACCTTTATTATTTTTCAACATTCCATAAATAATTCTTAATGTCTTATGCATGCAAACTCCTATGGAAGCCATTCTTGTCATACCTTCAGATAATTTTCGTTCATAAATATCCTTGATCAAAGGATTAAAGACAATTGCTCCTTTAGTGACATTAAAGAGTATTTTGCGCATGTTTTTACTGCCTTGTTTACTCATCCGGATGCCGATTACCTTATCTCCACTTTGTTTAAACTTTGGATGTAAACCAAAAAAAGAACAAATGCTCTTAACTCTTTGAAAACGTTCAATGGCACCAATTTCAAGAATCAAGCCTATTGCAGATGTTGTATCAATACCCGTAAATGTTTTTAAAATATCAATTTCAGGACTAACAAGTTCTTTTTCAATCAATGACATTTCGCTATCTATTGCTTGGTCAAACATCCTGATTTGTAAAGCTATTTGCTTTATTAATATCCCAGTGTTTTTATCTGTGGCAGAAGCAATACTTTTTTGCACACTTGCAATTATTTCTTTTGCTCTTGCCAAAGACAAATACGGTATTTTAGATAGTTTTTCAGCCTTTGCCTTTGCCAACAAGTTTTCAGTCGGATATTGGATAATAACCTCGAGCAACCAATTAGACAATTTAGCTGTCTTGTAACTCAAAAGGATTGGATTTGCACTATACAAAAGAATATCCAGTTGATTAATCGTTTGAACCCGTTGTTTCTTTTGCATCTCTACAAAGTTCCAATGGCGATTAAGCGATTTCCAGGTATCATCCTGCTCATACTTAATTTTATCAGGATGATTAATCAAATATTCTGCAATACTCAAAGCACTTACAGCATCAGTTACACTTCGGTTCATATTTGCTTTGCTATCATATGCTACGCCTAGTGGATTAACACGTGCAACCTGAATGTTGAGTACTTTTTGATAACTTTTAAGTGTGTGTAACCAGTTGTTCTCATAGCCTCCTGTGCTTTCTAATGCAGCATAAATCTCAGCATTTGGATATTTGTCAACACAACTTTTAATTGCGTTGAAGAGTTGGTGATGACCTTCAAAAGTATCATCCAACTGAAAATTATCCAATAATTTTTTCTTTGTTTCGGAGATCATTACCCAGTCGGTATAACCCTTGCTGGCATCTCCTCCTAAATAAAGTTTCATAATGAATAAAATTAAATTGTTTTACTTTAATAATATAGCAACATCAGCCTCGTAAATACGGTTTCATGAACCAAGTTATTTCCCGACTTTTACTATACAAACATTATAAACTTAGTGACAGGTTCAAAGACCTCAGACACAAACCATAATTGCTTGCAAAGTAAAACAATAATCATTAATTTTATATCAAATATTTCAAAGAACAAACATACGAGGCTTCAATGGTACATCCCGGGTATCGGGAGTTACAAATCCGTCATCTGACGAACACAAAAAAGAAATTTAATATATCTGGCTTAGTGGAACTTATTGACATTGTTTCTCATCGCAATTTCCGTACATCAACACCGTAATGATTACTTAGTTTATCCCATACTTTATCCCATATTTCACTATGAGATCGAGCTGAACAGTTTTGCAAATCTTCCGGCAAGGGGTATTCAATTTCAGCTACTTTCTTATGTTTTTCAATTTCGCGTATTAATTTACGTCAGGTTGGGCTATCGATATTTATACGAACAGTAATATCCATAATCTTATTTTTTTTAATATATGAACAAAGATAGTTCGTTTTTTGAATTAATTTTTGTCATTTCTCATTTCTCATTTATCATTTATCATTAATCATTTATCATTAATCATTTATCATTAATCACTTTTCTGTTCCTGTATTTCAGTATCTTCGCCGGATTCCCTCCCACAATGGCATAATCGGGGATATCTTTGGTCACTACGGCTCCGGCACCAATGATCGCCCCATTGCCAATATGCCTGCATCCGGGAAGGATGATAGCCCTTGCTCCTATCCACACATCATCCCCGATCTCCAGGGGTGTTTTTGGTTCGGCTTCCTGATGCCCCATGGGTATATCCAGTCTGTCAAATTTATGACCGCCACCTAAAAACAACACATCTTCTGCCATCATCAGATAATTGCCAATTTTTACTTTTCGATTCAAAGATTTAAAATTCACTCCAATCCCAACTTCGTTTCCCACCTGGAAATCCCTTCCGTTTCCAAAGTAAGCATGATTTTCCACAACCAACTTATTGCCACATGATGAAAAGATATGCGAACCTAAAAACCTTCGAATATGCAGGGAAATCTTACCCAGTGGCCGTGTTGATTTAGGGAGGTGTTGAGCAAAACTATAATACAGAAGTAAGTAGATCGTGCGCATAAGTATATTTTTTGATGAATGGTTGGTTGGTTCTCTATATGTGTTTTAACAATACTGCATGGTACACATCCAGTATCTTACTGGCTACTTTTTCAGAGTCTAACTGTAAATCAATGATCTTTTGTCTTCCTTCAGTCCGTTTTCCAAAATCAAAGGCCTGACTGAGTTTTAAGGCTACATCTGCCGGTTCATAGGTTGATAAAAAACATCCATCCACTCCTTTCACCATTTCCGGGACATCCCCCACAGGTACCGAAACGATAGGACAATTACAGGCCATTACTTCTTTGATAAACTGGGGGGAGCCTTCTGTAAAACTGGTCATTAAAGCCACATCAACGGCATTCATGAGCATGGCTATCTGTTCGCGGGTAAATCCACCTCCCGTTTTTAAGAGTTCAACATCAGGAAGTAGTGCGATGGCCGATTTGGCTAATTCCGAATTCTTTACCTTATTTTGAAAGGAACCTGCAAACAGAACCAGTTTCTTATTCTGATCCAATTGAAGTGTTTTACGCGCCAGGCTTTTATCCATCGGTAAAAACAAGTTCGTAATAACACCAAAAGGCATCAACGATTGTTTTGTATTGAATCCCGATTTTTTACGGTTAATTTCTGATACAAAAATATTATGCGATGACAGTAACATCGCTATCCTTGAAAATATCAATACCCGGGGATAATTAATATCACTCCCCAGGTAGGTAGTTACAACCGGTACTCTTCTTTGTAAATTTGCCAGTAAACCTGACAAACCATAATGTGCATGAATTAAATCAGGCCGGTAAACCTTTATTTTTTCAAGTAGATGTTTTCTCTTTTTCAGGTACCCCATCAATCCGTTTTGATCCACTAAAAAATAATCCACCTCAAGGCCAAGTGATTTTAATGAATTCACCTGTTCTAAAATAAAGGGGGATACATTACCTGAATGTTCACTGCAAACTATTAAAATCCTCATCATTTACCATTTACTATTTACCATTTACCATTTACCATTTACCATTTACCATTTATCATTCATCATTTACCATTTACTATTTACTATTTACCATTTACTATTTACCATTTACCATTTATCATTTATCATTTATCATTCATCATTTATCATACATAAGTATTGCACCACCTATTGCACCACTTATTTGATTACCTACTTTCTATCGACTACCAACTACCAACTACCAACTATAAACTATAAACTATAAACTATAAACTATAAACTACCAACTATAAACTATAAACTACCAACTATAAACTATAAACTACCCTCTAAGACATATCTCTCCCTGCCAGCTTAAAATAGCTCCACCCTACTATGATTACAAAAATTAAAGCGAGCCACCAGCTAAAATATTTCTTTTCTTTGTTGGTAATCAGGCTAATCCCAAATGCTGCAAATATCAGTTCAAAAGGTAATGCAGGCTGATGAAACCTTTCCGATTGTGCAAAAGCACTGAAAGCAATCACTGCCAGGTAACCGATGGTAAAAGATCCAAGTAGAATATAATCCCGCCATTTATCATTTTTAATGATCCAGAATATTGCAAAAATAGTAAAAAAAGCCATAATGTTTTTCACAAAGTTACCCCCATTGATAATCTTTTGATTTTGCTGTAATGGTGTTTCAATGATCGTGGGAAAAGGTAACACAAAAATCATAGGCGCAAATACAGCCCCGGTGGCGTATTTGGCAAATTTATTGCCATTTACTTGTGTCGACCTCATTTTCATGGACGTTTCCTGGTTCTTTTCTCTTTGATTCCATACATTCTCAACTTCATTCGTTATTTTACCCCCAATAAAATAGCCTACAGTTCCACAAATCCAGATCATTAAAATGACCCGTTTTCCTAATTTAATGACTTTACTCGACGAAAAAAGTAACGTCGAGAACAAGGCAAAAATGGCGGTAACCCCCAGGACCGTTCTTAAAAAGAACAGTGAAGCGGCTAATAGTAAAGGGGGTGCAATTTCAACAAAATTAAAATTCTTATTGCGGAACATGTAATCAGCCCGTTCCATAAAGGCGACACTCAGAAAAATCATTTCCACTTCCTTCAAATGAAGACCCGTGTAAAAAATCAGGTTCGGCATCAACATGCATAAAATTCCGGCAATACGTCCCACACGTTCATCAAAACTCCTGGAAGCTAACCTATAAATTAAAATGCAGGTGTAGGCCCCATAGAGAGCCTTCAGTAAACGTGCTACCACTATTGAACTTCCTGTTAACCAGTATAGAATACCCAGGTACAAGGAATAACCCATATCGGAATACTGACCTTCCAGATTCTTAAAGAAAGGGCTCAAATCACCCGAATTTATGAGGGATACTACTTTCAAAGCTGAGGAATGATAACTCATAGCATCTGCCGAATTAAATTCAAAAGGCACACCGGTCATGTAATTATAAAAAAAATAGCTAAAAACCACCCAGATGATACGGATAAACAATGCCGTCATGAAAAGCTTTTTCGTGAATCTTCCAGGTGAAACCTTTGCCCATTTCCGGGTTAATTCATTCGAAAAATAGAAGAATGAAACGACTTCTACAATCCCAAACGCCCACCAAATAAGGGATAAGGGATGTGAAAAGAAGATCAAATTACAAAATACCAACACTCCCAGATAAAGTGAAATGGCTTTCGAAGTGAAATATTTTGGGAAATAATTATTCACTATAATTGCGGATATTTAAAATTTATTTTGTGACTTATTTGTTTCTTAGAGCTATATAAGGAAATGTGATGTCCGGCACAGTATTCGATGGAATATTTATCCTCGAACAGTTTTATTAGTACCTTCCTGTTAATATTATCCTTCTGGATCATATATCTTTTAATACAGGTGTAGTACGCATCTTCCGACAAGTTTTCCGACAGGAAACCGGTTATTCCATCCTGAACAATATCCTTAATTCCTCCAACGGGGGTACAGACAGGTGTGCATCCGCATGAAAGTGCTTCCAGCAAACTGATGGGCATTCCTTCATAGAGTGAGGTCATGCAAAATGCATCGGATAAAAACAAATAGTCACTCACATTCTTTTTGGTGCCTAAAAAATGAATGTTCTTATTTGCTGTTTGTGCCAGTTCTTTTGCTTCCTCACAAAATGACCAGTCTCCTAAAACAAGCAACAGATAGCTTATCCCTTCCTTTTCCAACCGGTTAAAAACCCGGATTAATAGTTCCTGATTTTTTTGCCTGTGATATCTGGCAACATGGATAAAAACCAGATCTGAATCCTGTTTTTTCAAATGATTTATTTCTTCCCTGACTGATGGGTAATTTATGGAAGGGAGGTTTGCCTTTCTTCCATTATTAATCATAGTCGCGTTCCTAAGTTTATAAAATTTCTGATAGGAAATATCACATTCCTCCGAAATTGTGATGACTTTTATGATCCCTAAAGAAAAATAAAAATAATTCATCAATTTAAGAACTGAATTATCACAGGTCTTTTCAGCCAGATTATGAAGTGTATGGTAGAAACAGGTATTTAAATTCACCAGTGAGAGTACATATAGGTACAGGATGGCACTCAGGTGAACATGTACTATATCAGGGCTGATCTCACGAATCATCTTTTGGAGGGATGAAATATTACGAAATGTAAATCCTTTTTTCTGATTCAGGGAAATAAACCGGACTGATTCATGTAACTCATGTAAATAAAATCCGTAATCTTCTTCTTCCGGATTTTGTACGATGCAAAGCGTAACATCCTGTCCTTGATCCGCCATTTCATTACATAGGTCTACTACAAGACGTTCTGCCCCACCGGAACCCAAAGATGGAATAATTTGTAGTATCTTCATATAAAACGTGATTTATTTCTTCTATTTTCTTTATTATAAACGGATCCACGATCCCGGAACAAAATCATCCTGTTCGATTGATTTTATCCATCTTTTGGGGGCGATCACTACTTTCCGGGGGTTTGTATTTAGCCATGCTCCCCACCAGCTAAAGGTACTGTTGGCGATAATCCCGTGTTTGCATTGACTCATCAGATACATGTCCTGCCAGGAATTAACCCCCTGATTAAAATCAACAAAAACAGCATCTCCCACGGCAAAATGAGCTTTTACCCATTCCTTGTCATCTGTAAAAATATAATACAGCGGATTCTCTACTTTGTCTGTTATATATTTCAGTGCCAGAGAGTAATATTCCGTGGTACAAACTCCGGTAAACTCCTCTATATATTGAGCACTCAAATAATCTCCACGTCTGATATGTATAAAAACACTCTCTTTCGAACCGATTAATTTTGACAATTCTTTTGTTTTCAAAGATAATAACTTTTCATCAAATTCAAATGCTTTTGCCACTGTCTCCCTGATATCTTCGAAATACTTTTCACTTTGCCAGGTCCCTATCAACAATTCGTTTCTGTGTTTCTCTTCAAATACACAACGGGAATATTTGAAAAATTCAGGTTCACTGTGAATATGTATTCCAATGAACTTATAAATGTACACCCGGTATTTCTTTGGAAAAACCTTTTGAGTTAAACCGGCTATTTCAACAAACCAAGTATAGAGTCTTGAAAACGCACCCTCACAAACCTCAATCTTAAAAAGTTTACTCAATTCAAAACCCTGATGTCCGTATGTTTTAGACTCTTTTTGCAACGGAAGAAAGAGGGAAACCTTGTTCCCTTTATGTCTCAGGCTTAATGCCAGGGCATACCGAAACATTTGATTCCCCAGGCCACCTGCCATTACTATTAGTTTCATGCAAAAATCGAATTAATAATCTTATAATTATGAATTATGAATTAATTGTTAATCATTAAACGTTAAACGTTAATCATTAATTGATTAATTACTACTTTCTCAACCTGAAATATTCCATCTTACGGCAAATTCTCCCCATGATGGATGTACGTGTGAGCAACTCATCCAGCTTTTTATAATCGGCAAGAATATATTCAGGGAAGTAAGTTTTCAGTATTTTCTCTTTGGCATCCGACGCTTGCAGACTTAGCGAATGTCCTTTCTTCAGGGTATTACTCAAGCCGGTGCCATCGGCAATACAGATCACCTTATCTGTGTATTTCGTTTTTACTTTTTCAAGGATAATCACCCTGAAAAAGAATTCCCAATCTGCATTTATTTCTAAATCCTCCCGGTACATCCCATATTTCTGAAACAACTCCCTTTTAATAAAACAAGCCTGATGATGAATGGCAGCTACTGTCCGGTAAAAATCATATAATGTCAAAACGGGTGAGTATCTGATCAGTCTTCGATAGTGGGGTTTTATTTTAACGGCATTCCCATAAACAATATCCTCATCATAAGAACCATCAAACACCACTTGCAACACGTTATCCCCGGCTAAACAATCCCCTGAATTTAAAAACAAACAATATTCACCACTTGCCAAACCGATACCCTTGTTCATGGCGTTATAAATCCCGGAATCATTTTCCGAAATCCATCTCACAACAATGCCATTGACTTCAGCTTTACCTTTAAATGAAGTTTGATCACTGACCAACTGACAGGTGTCTTTCAACACCTGACATGAATTGTCAGTGCTCCCCCCATCAACAACAATGTATTCAAAGTCTCTGTAAGTTTGAGTGATAACACTACCCATGGTTTTCTGTAAACCTTCGGCATTATTGTAGTTTATGGTGATGATTGACAGCTTAACCATAATATTATTTATTTCGTTTCACTTAAAATTATAAATTCTTATTTGAGTAAAGTTTTTGATTCATTTTCATAATTAGAATATAATATTTAATTTGTTCCATTTTATAGTATAAAATACTATAAAAATACAAGAGTGTTTTTTCAGTATTCTTTTTGTTGAATGGAGTTTCTAAGTAATATTATGATTAAGATTCTAAACAGAGCTTTATTTCATAAACTTTGAGTTAGCACTTTTTACAACTGTAAACCGCTTCTTCAGTTTTAAAAATCTCTTCTCATAATATTCGTACGATAAATAAGCTAATAATATAGTTGCTGAAATATCCAACGCATATACAATGATTGTTTTAGGTATTATTGCCATATTGAGATGTTTAAACAAAAACGAAAACAAGAGTATAACCAAGGGATGAATTACATATATTCCATAGGAGATTTTTCCCAGAAAATCAAATAATCCATTTTCTAAATTTATTATCTTAAATGGTCGAGATTCAACCTGACCAATGATGAGTACCAGTGAAATTACAGCTGTTATTTCTGCTAAAATTGGTGCAGGGAAATAAATTATATTAAGAAACATTACTAGAATAAATAGCCATGCCAATAACTGGATCCATCGATTAGTCAATATATCTAAAAATAACTGATTTTGGTTTTTATATAACATAGCACCAACAGCACCAATTAGCATGCAATGAAAACGGGTTATTGAAATTGATCGGTATAAAATAGAATCGTGCCCTAAAAAATACCATGCTGCACATTTGGATAAAAACAAAATACAGATGATTGCAATGGTTACCGGTAGTAATTTATTACGTACTAATTTTACAACCCACGGCCAAAACAAATAAAACTGTTCTTCT
>Ga0302215_10001833_pt1 | contig 14910 bp, 10 predicted proteins | sample II_Fen_N3_1_FD_194580 | JGI IMG/M metagenome (GOLD analysis project Ga0302215, IMG submission 194580) | Peat permafrost microbial communities from Stordalen Mire near Abisko, Sweden - II_Fen_N3_1 | ecosystem: Environmental > Terrestrial > Soil > Wetlands > Permafrost | place: Sweden: Abisko...
AGTATTCCTAAAGTAGCTTGTATTAATGTTCACGCCTCTCTGCTACCTAAATATCGCGGTTCTGCTTGCCTACAAGCACCTATTTTAAATGGCGACAAGGAAACGGGAGTAACAATCATGTTAATGAATAAAGGACTTGATACGGGCGATATTTTACGACAAGAAAAAATTAATTTAGACGGCAGCGAAACTTTAGAAATAGTCCATGATAAATTAACTGAACTAGGAGCTTCGGTTTTAGGTGATACTTTGATTAATTTTGCTGACGGAAAAATTACACCCCAAAAGCAAGATGAAAGCTTGACGTCTTATGTAAAGATTATCGATAAAAAAGATGGTCAAATTAGTTGGAATGATGCCGCTGAAATAATAGAAAGAAAGATTCGAGCTTTTACTCCTTGGCCAGGAACCTTTACTTATTTAGATGGTAAGTTAGTTAAGATTATTAAAGCTAAGGTGATAGAAAATAATAGTGATTTAATTATTGGTCAAATATTTAGCGAAAATAAGGAGCTTTTAGTTAAATGTGGACAAAATGCTTTGCTTATATTAGAATTACAACTTGAAGGTAAGAAAGCGACTGATTCTCAGAGCTTTTTAGCTGGTCACGAAAATGTAATTAATCAGAAATTCGAATAAGATTGGTCTCTTCGTCTACGGTTAGGACGCCAGGTTCTCATCCTGGTAACAGGGGTTCGATTCCCCTAGGGACTACAAATAAAAAAGCGGTCGTAATTACTACGTCCGCTTTTTTTGTTTTGCTCTTTAAAATTTACCCCTTAAGACACTGATCATGTCATAAACAACGCCGGAATCAAAAGGCAGATTCTGTTCAAAATTTAAAAATCTAACAGCATCTAAGGCCCCAGCTACATAAGCTGTTCGACCATTAACATTGTGAGTGAATTGGAAAAAGACACTACCATCTGGCTTTTTAAGAGTGTAAGTGTGCCAACCATGCCCTTCCCAAAACTCTGACGGAATACCCATAGCTTCATAATCAACTTCTGTTCTTTTCTTATCAATCTGACTAATTAAGAAAGGAATACCTAATTGATTAAAACTAGCAATAACTGCCTTAGCTGTACCGCTAGTATCAGCTTTAGTTTTTTGATGGCTTTCAGTTACCTCCAAAGTGTAACCTTCAAAAGTATCAGGAAAATGTGTAGCCGCAAATTCCATCATCGCTTGAAAAGCTACAATTTCTTTAGCCATGTTAGGTGCTACTACTGCATTTATTCCGGACGCTTTAACACTGTCTTTAATAAATTGCAGGTTACCACCGGTTGTACCCATCACAAATGGAACTTTATTGATGATATAAAAATCAACATTACCATCAATCGCCAGCGGATGAGTAAAGTCAACGATGATATCGGGCCATTCATTAGTTAGTAAAAAATTTCTTTCCATTGGTCCAAATAACTCAACGGGAATACCAGAGACGATAATGTGTTTATTTTCAATTTCTGGTCCAGTCAAACTATATGGTAATAACTCCATATCATTTGAATTAACAACAGCACTAGCAATTGCCCAAGCCATCTTGCCCGGCAAACCATTTACAATAACTTTAATCTTTTCCATTGATTTTTGTTTTTTTTGATGAATATTTATAAATTTTTTAATGTTCTTTTAATTTATGAAAGATTAACAATAAAGATTAAATTAGTCAATTATACTATTATTTTTATACAAAAAAGGATTAGTATTTTACTAATCCTTTAATTTTAAAAGTTTGCTACTCTCAAGCGGCAATATCATCCGAACTGAACACTTGTCCAAAAATATTCGCTTCATTTTTTTCGTGAAGATAACGAATAGCGGCCAGTACCTGTTGCTCAGAAGAATTTTCCGGAAGTAAGATTATGTTTACGCCTAAATTTTTGATTATTTTAGCATAACTTTTTTCTTCCTTATCAGAAACTAAAACAAAAGATGTTTTAGCGTCCAAATATTCCGGAATAGCTTGTTTGAAAAATGAATTCGGATTGAAATCAACCACCACATCTGGCCGGCCATAATTCAGTAGTGAAGTCGATGTCACTAGACTCACACTAACGGCACTTGGATCAATTAATTCGATTGATACTTGATCAATTGAGCCTTTGCGATAATCGCCACAAGGGGTAATGCTTACTGGTAATAAATACATGTCGGGCGTTCGTAAGATATTACGAGCAGTTGAATCACCAATGCGACTTAAAATTCCATTCACCACAACGTTAATTTTCATTTTTGGTCCTCCTATTTTTAAATTGTTTAATGTTCGATTTATTGTAGAAATAGACTACCAGATAATTAAGTAATAGTCAATACTAAATACTACCAAGGACTTCTCACGGCCTCGGCTGATACATCAAAATACAGACCAAGAGTAACCTTGGCAATCTTGTCATCTAAGTCGTAAGCCGGAAAAGCAAAAATGGCTAATTTAAATTTTTTAGGTTCATAGCGAATCAAAGGACCAATCCCATGAAAACGCCAAGCCATTAAACCCAAACTTAACTTACTAGAAGTATTATAGGATAATGATGTTCGGTAAAAATAATCATCAGATTTAATACTTTTATTTAACAACATACCCATTGATACTTTATCATTTCCTAACCATAATTGACTAGAAACAAATGCCCGATTAGGACCCTCTTTTAATCCTGCTTTGAGTCCGACTGAAAGCCAGTCTGCTGGCGAGTAAGCAAAACCTAAAGCTCCATGATACATAGTACGCCGAGAATCCTGAAAGAAAGCCGCTGAATAAGCTAATTTAAAATGATTAAACAATTGATTGGTAGCACTAATGTCGACACAAGGAAAAATATCTTTTTCAGAATAAGTTCCATACACCTCAACTCGTGAAAAATCTGCCTGGGCTAGCAACAAATCACTAGACACAACAAGCATAGATAAAATAAATAATACCTTTTTCATTTCTCTAATTTTTTTAATTATATTGTAAAAGTTCTTTAATTTCTTAGTTAAGATTACAGCATACAATGTTATTTTAGTCAATACTAAAAAGCCTCTGAATAATTATCCAGAGGCTTTTAAAAATATATTTCTATTTCATCATTGGCATTATGCCACCACCATAGTTAGCACCAGAATTATTATTATTTAATTCGGTAATCATTTCTTGAACCAAAGGCACGGTCACAAATTTAGAACCATAATAATCAGCTGGGGCGTTATTTACAGGAAACATTAAAGCTGGGATTAATAACTCTTCATTTGTATTGTTAGTATAACGCCATAAATGAATTAAAGTTTTAGTCGGAGTTCCTAGTTCTAAAGTAATTTTATCTTGAGAGATACCATAATAAATGCCTGAACCATAACCACCCTTCTCCGCTAAAGCTACTACTTTAGCACTGTCGGTTTCTAAGTTGTAATCAGATGTTTCGTAACGATAGGTAGTTAAATTATTAACTCCCGAAACTGCGTGCTGCAAAAGATTAACTGTTACTCTTAGGCCATCTAAATTACCATTTTGATCATATACAGTCTGACCATCAACAACTAAAGGATAAACAACACTAATTTCTTCTGGAATATAATAATTAGCCTTATCATCAGAAGCTTCATAATTCAAACGCCAACTATTATCAACTTTTGCTTCGCCGTAATGTTCTAAGCTGATTCCTTTACTGCTTAGAAAATCATTAGTCATCGCAATAACACTAGCATCTTCTGGAATATCACTTATTTTTAAACGATAAGAATCCCAACAAGCTTGATTATCTCCACAGTTATCACGCTCACTTTTCCACTGTAACCAATTTTGTCCAATATAAATATTTTCTTCGTTAAAATCAATATTAATATTTAAACCTAATTTTTTATCTTCTACTAGAGAGATACTACCTGTTTTTAAGTTAGAAAAAGCACCTAAATTAATTGGTCCAAAAGCTTTAGAGCTAATTAAGCTATCAAGATTATTACTCAAATTACCATCACCTTTAATGCGACGATAAACGGTGCTAGTAGCATCACTTAGTTCTAAAGGGTCACCTTTATAAACATAAGTATAAGAATGCATTGGAGCAATCATTTTTGAAGACATAGTGCGACTATCACCCATACCAATGCTTGGCGCTACTTGTGGAATCGAAGCGCTAGTTAAACTTGTTTTAGCACTTACACTAGCATTACCTGACTCACTAATTTTATTAGCACTTAAAAGAGCTAAGCTACCGAAGGAACCGGGATTAGTTTTAACAAATTGTTCAGTCTTAACTTTATTACCAGTAAGTAATGAAAAACTTTTTTTAGGAGTAAGGTTTATCATTAATACTAACGCCGCAATACCCACAACAGCCAGAGACCCCGCCATAATGTAAATCTTTTTATTCATACTTTTAAGATTAAATAGTAAATTATTATCTTGAAGACCATCATCACTTTCCAGTAATATTTTATGGCTAAGCAAATCTTTTTTTAAAGATTCGGCGAAAGCTTCATCAAACTTAGTGTCTGGTTTGGCCTCGGCCATAGTTTCAATTAAAGCAATGAGTTCTGTTTCTTTAATTTTTAATCTAGAATCCCAAGCATAAAGCTCCTCGAGAATTAGATCTAATTTAGCTTTTTGCATATAAGTGATAAAGAAATTAATAAAAATAAAGCCGGACTTACTTTTTGACGCAAACGATTAACTGCCCGGCCAAAAGAAACTTTAACAGCCGCTTCTCTCTTGCCCAAACTACTGGCGATTTCTTTAAAAGGTAAATCTAACCAGAGCCTCATAATAAGTAAATCACGATCACTAACTGATAAATCTCTCATAGCTAACTTAATTTTTTCTAAATTTAAATTATCATCTAAATTATCAGTTAAATTAAGGGCGTCGGCTAAATCCCAACAATCATCAATATTTTTAGTTTCACGATTAGTGCGATAATAATCGATTACGGTGTGACGAGCGATAGTATAAAGCCAAGCTGAAAAATTATCACTCTTAAACCTAGCAATATTTTTTAATACTTTCAGAAATACCTGGCTAGTTAAATCTTCTGCCAACTCTTTATTTAAAGTTTTATAATAAATAAAATCATAAATCTTTTTAATATTGGTATTATAAAGAGTCGTAAAGGCATCATTGTCTCCTTGTTTGGCCTTCATGGCTAAATTGAGTTCGGCTTCGTGATTTAACATATTTATGACTATAGTCTTATACTATATATAACGCGGACAGACTAAAAAGGTAACACTTTTCATATCTTATAGTTTACCTTATTTTAGCCAAAATAAAAAATAGACTTATTAAGTCTATTTTTATTTTTCAGTAAGAAGATATTTATTTTTTCTTGCTTGGAACTACTGGAGTAGAACTTGGAGTACTAGTAGCAATTGGAGTTACTACTTCATCATCTTTAAAAGCTCCTCTTAAATGCTTAATTGCATCAACAATACCCTTAGTTAATTCTGGAATTTTTTTAGAACCAAATAATAAAACCAAAACTACAGCGATAATTATTATTTCTTTAGTGCCGAGTCCAAACATAGATTTTTTAATTAAGATTAATTTAGTTAGCTATATTATAGCATTTAGCTGAAATATTGTAAATTTTAGCCAAGATAAGCTTATTTTTTATTTCTATTTAATGAATCAATGTCGCTAATTATCTTTTTTAAGTTAGTGACTGATTTCTCTTCATTACGATTTAATTTCTTTAATTTCTTAGCTTTTTCAAGTACCGCTAATTCTTTATTAGCTTTATCTAATAAAATTTCCACTGATAAACGCTTAGCCCTCTTCTTAGTTACAAATAAACGACGTTCAATAATAATATATTTATACCAACCAAATAATAGAATCAAAACGGCTAATACCTTAAGAAGATTAAATATTAATGAGTAATCTTTTGCAGGAGTAACACTTATTGGTTTTAAAGTGGTGCTGCCAGTAATGGCCGTTTTAGCAGTGACGCTAATTTCCGTAATAACTGAGTTAGTCATTTCGTTACAACCAACCGCATAAACCGAGATTTTATAATTACCTTCGTTAGCAATAGACTCACTATTAAAGAAGAATTTTCCAGATTCATCAGTGGTTAAGTCAAATTCGTTAGATACACCCGATTCTGAATTGATAGCTAATTTTAATGGGGCATTATGATAATCTGATTGACCAGAAATATTTAGCTTATCACCAACTAAAACCTCGCTTGGTAAAGCGTTTAAAATTGGGGCGTTTAATCTTTCAGAATTAATTTCCGTACTTAAATCGGTCTTATTACCGGCTTTGTCATAAACCGTCGCTAAAATTTTATGACGACCATCTTCTGATTGAGGCAAAGGAATGATATTAGCAGCGTCGGCCGCTAAAACTTTAACGGTTGATTGATCATCAATATTAATATTGTAATAATCAATACCAGAGGTAGCATCTTTGGCTGATAATCTTAAACCAGCAATACAATTATTAGTTTTTTCTGGGGCAACGCTAAAATCACTTGGCGGAGTAGTATCAACCTGAATCTTAAAGTGACTGACTTTGGACCAATTATTATTTAGTAAATATCTAAGATGGAAATACCAAGTACCATCATCTAAGTCACTAATATTTTTACTAAAAATAGCTGGAGCATATTTAACACTCGGCGTGGAATAAGGATTATGATCAATTAAAGTTTCAACAGCACTAGTTTTATTAGGTAATCCCCAATTAATCACACCACTCTTAGCTAAAGACCAAGTTTCTGAATTAGAATAAGTTGGTGAAGAGATAGCTACGGCTTCGCCAACGCCTTCATTGGCTGGTGGCGTAACTGGTTTTTCTGGATTATTTGGTGTGCTTGGTGTACTTGGTGTGCTTGGTTTTACTTCAGGCTCGGAAACATTAGAAGCGATTAAAAAACTAACTGGTGATTGTCCACTTAAAATATCTGTGCCCAAACCATCGTTTTCTCTAACCGCCGCATCACCAAATAAGAACGAGGCTGTGCCAGCTTTTTTAGCTTTAGCTACAATAGTTAAAACTTTAGCACCACCGCCGTTATAACCAGGATCGGGAATACCACCATTAAAAGAAATAACTCCACTGCTATTAGAAAAGCTTGGACTCTCTACCCATAAAGAAAAAAGTGATCCTTTAACAGAAATAACATCAATTAAATCGTTAGAAAATTGTAGCGTCGCTTCGGCGTTGTTGATAGTTTTCCCTTGCGTATTAACTAGTAAATTAATAGTCACTAAACTGCCAACTGTCACTTTACTATTTGAGGAAGTTAGATACAAAGAAGCTGCTTCAGCGTGACTAGCCAAGAAAAAACTAACAATAAAAATTGCTGTTAGACTAATTCGTTTGTAAAACACTTTTGTAGAAATCACGATTTTAAATTTATTTTTTGCTTTTCTTTTTCTTCTTAAAAATACGACAAAGTATAAAAACCGAAGCAATAAAAGCAACAATTAAGATAGTATCAATAATTATAAATAAATTATTGTTAGTATCTACGCTTGAATGAGGACTTAAAATTTTCTTACTAACATTGCCAGCCTTATCAAAAGCAAAAATAATAATTGGTTCTAAATTATTTTGATTCTGTAATACATAAGAACTACTAGTTCTAACTGGTTCTCTATTTCCCTCTTTAACTTCAAAATAAGCAATGCCAGAATCAGAGTCAGTAGCTGAAACATTAATAAATTTCTGGCCATCAAATAAGGAAGCATCTTGTCCTAAATCAACATTAATATCGGTTGGGGCTTTATAATCTTTAGTGATTGTGGTTTGTAAAGCATCTTTAACTGATGAATTATCGGCTTTATTAATGTTAATTGTTAAAGACGTGGAATGAACACCAACTAAAGTAGCCTTGCCGTCATTAGCATAAACTTTGATATCACTTGGTGAAAAAGTTACCTGGCCAAGAGAACGAGCCGTAAAAAAGATTCTAAATAAATTAGCTGATTTCTGATTAAGACCACCTGGTAAGCCACCAATAAAAGAAATGGTGCCATCTTTTTTAGACCAAGATGGAGTTCTTACCCATTGATTTAAAGCTGAATTAGCCGAACTTAATTCTTTTATCTCAATTAAGTCTAAACCATTAGGAATAGTGATATTACCATCAACTACATTAATTGATTCCCCTTCGGTATTAATTAAAACATCAACCGCAATCGTGTTTCCGATATTAACGTCTTTACTATCTGAACTTAAACTTAATTCTGCCGCTGAAACATATTTAGCACTTAATAGGAAAACTAGAAAAAATAAAATTACTATTAATTTCGAGAACTTACTTTTTTTATTACTAATTATTGTAGTCATAGTTAATTTAAATTATTTTTTCTTGCCCCATTGGTACATTAAGATTGAAAAATCTACTGAACCAACTTGTTTATCACCATTTATATCCACACAAGAATTTCTAAAAGGCCATGGAGTTTTCCAGAAAGCTAATAGAATTGAAAAATCGATCGAATTTACTTTAGAATCATGATTAAAATCGGCTCCAGTACAAACAGTAATTGGGGTGGAAGTTGGAACTACAATTGGAGTGGAAGTTGGGATAGTAATTGGAGTAATGGCTCCGCCGCCACCTCCGCCTCCGCCACTAACTGGTGGGGTAACCGTTTCTGCCTTAGCAGTGAAAGAACGGGTTGAGCCAGAAGAATCACTACCAAAATAAGCAATTAATTTAAAGTAATAATTACCAGCGTTTGGAACATTAGCGGTTAAATTAGTATTCCAATTTTCACCAGGATTAATATATTTAGCGGCTCTACCATAAGAAATATCATTAACACCATCACAAAGATCATTAGCATTAGCAACGACACACCAAGAGTATTGATATTCATAGCCACTTAGACCTTCATTAGTAATAGTGACATTAGCGCCTACTGTAGGAATAGTATCATCGCTAATACTATTAATAATAACCTGAGCAGGAGAACCTTGAACTTCCCAGTAATCACTAACTTCTAAAATATTGCCACTAGTTACTTCAGTCTTAGTAATAGTTTCCCAATTACCCTGAACGGCCCCAGTTGGCACATTATAAACATATTCATAAATACCAGTACCAATATTAGTCATTGCTACATTAGAGACAACAACATTACGACTAGTATCGTAAATATAAATTTTTGGAGCTAAGTAAGAATTAGCCGCATCGTTAGAATTTTTAGTATAAACCTTAACACGATATTCGTGACTAGCTTGAACAGATTGAACATCTGATAAAGAAGCGGTCCAAGTACCAGACTGACCGGAATGAGTCACTGTACCAATATAATTCCAGACATCAGCGGCACTAAGATTATTACCATAATTAGTTAAAGTTCTAGTCGAATTATTCCAAACTGCAGTTGCAATTGTAGAAGTGGAAATAGAATCAGTTAAAGTTCTATTAGAACTATTCCAAACATCAGCGGCTAAAGAGCCCATGGAAGTTAAAGTACGACCAGAATAGCCCCAAATATTTAATGGTAAAGCAGCAATGTCAGCCCAATTAATCGTGTCGGTCTTAGCTTTGATAGCAGAGATATCCGTCCAATTAATAGTATCAGTTTTAGTTTTAATGCCAGTAACATTAGTCCAATCAATGGTATCGGTTTTAGTTTTGATAGCGGCGACATCAGTCCAAGCAATAGTGTCAGTCTTGGCTTTAATCTGACCGTCAGCGGTAACAATACCAGTAATATCACCCCAGGAAATAGAATCAGTCTTAGTTTTAATTGCAGAAATATTACCAGTACCAACTTCGGTAATTAAAGAAGCTACATTGTTTTTTATAGTTGTGACATCACCCCAAACAATCGTGTCGGTTTTAGTTTTGATACCGGTGACATCAGTCCAATTTACCGTATCGGTTTTTGTTTTAATCGCGGCGACATCGGCCCAAGCGATATTGTCAGTCTTCGCTTTAATAGCCCCACTATTAGTAACGAGTCCAGTAACATCAGCCCAAGCAATGGAATCAGTCTTGGTTTTAATACCAGCGATGTTGCCAGTACCAACTTCAGAAATTAAAGTAGCGATGTTGGCCCAGTTAATAGTATCGGTTTTAGATTTAATAGCGGTTACATCCCCCCAAACAATCGTGTCGGTCTTGGTTTTAATGCCAGTAACGTCAGACCAATTTACAGTGTCAGTTTTGGTTTTAATAGCAGCGACATCAGACCAAGCAATCATATTAGTCTTAGAAGCAATTTGGGAACTAGTAGTAATTAGTCCAGTGATATCAGACCAAGCAATCGAATCAGTTTTAGTTTTGATAGCAGAAATGTTACCAGTACCAACTTCAGTAATTAGAGAAGCGACATTAGTTTTAATAGTTGTGACATCTCCCCAAACAATCGTATCAGTCTTAGTTTTAATGCCAGTGACATCAGTCCAATTTACCGTATCAGTCTTAGTTTTAATGCCAGTGACATCGGCCCAAGCAATGGTGTCAGTCTTCGCCTTGATTTGACCATCAGCGGTAACAATACCAGTAATGTCACCCCAGGCAATGGAATCAGTTTTAGTTTTAATGCCAGCAATATTGCCAGTACCAACTTCAGAAATTAAAGTAGATACATTATTTTTAACAGCGGTAACATCAGACCAATTAATAGTATCAGTTTTCGCTTTAATAGCAGTCACGTCGGATTGTAAAGCTAAAGAACCAATATTTAAAGTTGAGTCAGTCAAAGTTCGAGTAGTATTATTCCAAACATCGGCCGCCAAAGTTCCAAGTGAGGTTAAGGTTCTACCAGAGTAAGACCAAATATTTGTTGGTAAAGCAGTGATATCGGACCAATTAATAGTATCGGTTTTCGCTTTAATGGCGTTAGTGGTTGAGCTAATACCAGTTACATCAGTCCAAGAAATAGTGTCAGTTTTAGTTTTGATGCCAGTAACGTCAGTCCAAGCAATCGTATCGGTTTTAGTTTTAATGCCAGTGACATCAGTCCAAGCAATGGTGTCAGTCTTAGCTTTGATTTGACCGTCAGAGGTAACAATACCAGTGATATCAGACCAAGCAATCGAATCAGTTTTAGTTTTAATCGCCGCAATATTACCAGTACCGACTTCAGTGATTAAAGAAGCGACATTAGTTTTAATAGTTGCGATATCGCCCCAGACGATTGTATCAGTTTTAGTTTTGATACCGGTGACGTCAGTCCATGAAACAGTATCGGTTTTAGTTTTAATAGCAGATACATCGGTCCAAGCAATTGTATCGGTCTTGGCTTTAATTTGACCGTCGCTAGTTATCAGCCCAGTGATATCACCCCAGGCAATCGAATCAGTTTTAGTTTTGATACCGGAAATATTACCAGTACCAACTTCAGAAATTAAAGTAGAAATATTGGTCCAATTGATGGTATCAGTTTTGGCTTTAATAGCGGCCGTAGTTGAACTAATAGCGGCTAAGTCTCCCCAAGCAATCGAATCAGTTTTAGTTTTAATACCAGTGACATCAGACCAATTAACTGTATCAGTTTTGGTTTTAATAGCAGCGACATCAGACCAAGCAATCATGTCAGTTTTAGAAGCAATCTGTCCGCTAGTAGTAATTAAATTAGTAACATCATTCCAAGCAATGGAGTCAGTTTTAGTTTTGATGCCCGCGATGTTGCCAGTGCCCACTTCTAAAATTAAATTAGCGACGTTGTTTTTAACAGTTGTGACGTCACCCCAAACAATTGTGTCTGTTTTAGTTTTAACAGCCGTAACATCGGCCCAATTTATAGTATCAGTTTTAGTTTTGATACCAGTAACATCAGTCCAAGCAATCGTATCAGTCTTGGCTTTAATAGAACCATTAGAAGTAACTAGTCCAGTAATATCACCCCAAGCAATGGAATCAGTTTTAGTTTTAATACCAGCAATATTACCAGTACCAACTTCGGTAATTAAAGTGGCCACGTTATTTTTAGTAGCGGTTACATCAGACCAGTTGATAGTATCGGTTTTAGCTTTGATAGCGGTTGTACTAGAACCAATAGCCTGAGTACTAGAACTAATATCAGTAATATCTGCCCAAGCAATCGTATCGGTTTTAGTTTTAACGGCACTAATATCGGACCAATTAATCACATCTGTCTTAGCTTTAATTTGTCCACTGGTAGTTATTAAACCAGTGACGTCAGACCAGGCAATGGAATCAGTTTTAGTTTTAATAGCGGTAATATTGCCAGTACCAATTTCCGAAACTAAAGTAGCTACGTTATTTTTAATAGTAGTGACATCAGCCTGTGAAGCTAAAGATCCAGAATTTAAAGTAGCCGCTGTTAAGGTGCGAGTTGTAGCACCCCAAACATCTGTTACTAAAGTACCAAAATTACTTAAAGTTCTACCAGAATAAGACCAAGTATTTAAAGGAATAAGAGCAATGTCGGCCCAGTTAATCGTGTCAGTCTTAGCTTTAATAGCAGACACGTCAGTCCAAGTAATATCATCAGTTTTAGTCTTAATCGCCGAAATATTACCAGTACCAATTTCGGTAATTAGAGTAGCGATATTGGTCCAATTGATTGAATCCGTTTTAGTTTTAATACCGGTGACGTCCGCCCAAGCAATGGTGTCGGTTTTAGTTTTAATAGCGGCCACATCAGCCCAAGCAATCGTATCGGTTTTAGCTTTAACTTGTCCAGTAGTAGTAATTAAAGCGGTGATATCGGACCAAGCGATGGTATCAGTATTAGTTTTAATGCCAGCAATATTACCAACACCAACTTCAGTGATTAAAGAAGCGACGTTAGTTTTAATATCACTTATATCACCCCAAACAATTGTATCGGTTTTGGTTTTAATTGCAGTAATATCAGTCCAAGCAATCGTGTCGGTTTTAGTTTTAATTGCCGCCACATCAGCCCAAGCGATATTATCAGTTTTAGCTTTAATTTGTCCGTTGCTAGTTATTAAACCAGTAACGTCGGTCCAAGCAATGGAATCAGTTTTAGTTTTAATGCCGGAAATATTACCAGTACCAACTTCAGAAATTAAAGTAGAAATATTGGTCCAATTGATGGTATCGGTTTTAGCTTTAATAGCGACTACATCACCCCAAGCAATGGTGTCGGTCTTGGTTTTAATGCCAGTAACGTCAGTCCAGGCGATGGTATCCGTTTTGGTTTTAATAGCCGCAATATCTGACCAAGCAATCATGTCAGTTTTAGAAGCAATTTGGGAACTAGTAGTAATTAAACCGGTGACATCAGACCAAGCAATGGAATCGGTTTTAGTTTTAATACTAGTAATATTACCAGTACCTATTTCCGAAACCAAAGTAGCTACATTAGTTTTAATAGTTGTGACATCTCCCCAAACAATTGTGTCTGTTTTAGTTTTAATAGCGGCTACATCAGTCCAAGCAATCGTATCGGTTTTAGTTTTAATACCGGTGACGTCTGCCCAAGCAATCGTATCAGTCTTGGCTTTAATAAAACCATTAGAAGTAACCAGTCCAGTAATATCACCCCAAGCGATCGAATCGGTTTTAGTTTTAATACCAGCGATATTGCCAGTGCCCACTTCGGTAATTAAAGTGGCCACGTTATTTTTAGTAGCGGTTACATCAGACCAGTTGATAGTATCGGTTTTAGCTTTAATAACCAAAACATCAGACTGTAAAGCCAAAGAACCAGAATCTAAAGAAGCACCAGTTAAAGTTCTAGTAACATTGCCCCAAATAGCTGAAACTAAAGTGGTAAATTTACTAGGATCAGCCCAAACAGCGGCCGCAATATTAGGAGTCGTAGCATCAATATAAGTTTCGGTAGCTAAACTACCACCTAAACTTAAATTTTTATCAGTTAACCTTCTAATTGGTGCTGTAGTATCACTCCAAATATTTGAAACTAAAGTAGCAAAACTAGAAGTGCCAACACTCCAAACACCGGCCGTAATATTAGTACTAGAAGTAATTGTCCTGTCACCACTGTTCCAAACGGCGGTCGCGATATCTGTCGCCGATGGACCACTAGCAGAACTTGAAGAAGCAACAATAAAAGTTTTATCTAACTTAGTTAAATCGCCACCAGCTCCACTACCACAAATAATAGTAGCTGGCCAAGTACCAACTAAATTAGCTGAAGTAAAATCATAAGAATGCCAACCAGTAGAACTGGCAACCATACTAGTTTGAGTAGCTAAAACTCCCAATGGATTATAAATAGAAACTGTGCAAGGAGTTGTGGTTGGAATAAAATTGTCATCATAGACAAATTCTCCCACCGTAACCGTGTCACCAAGTTGATACTTATCATAAGCCGCTAACGCAGCTGAACTTGAAAGTAAAAAAGACAGGGTTAGAAAGCTAACTAAATATTTTTTATGACTATTTAACATGAAAATAATTTTACTTTTTAAAAGCGTCCTTAATAATCTGAATTGATTTAGTAACATTTTTTACTAAAGCTGGTAACTTAGTGAAGCCAAACAATAATAAAATAACTAAAACAATAATAATTATTTCTTTGATTCCTAATCCAAACATATTTTTTAAATTAGTCTTTAATTCTTACAAAAGAATTAAAGAAAATAGTAAGTTCGTAAATTAAAATTAAAGGCAAAGTCATTACAACAAGAGATAAACCATCAGTTGGTGGTAATAAAGAAACAAAAATAAACATCGCCGCAATGGCATAACGTCTATTTTTCTTTAAGAAAGAAACTTTAATAATTTTTAACTTAAGTAAAAAAGTTAAAACCACAGGATATTCAAAAATAAAACCAAGCAATACTGAAGTTAAAACAATTTGTGAAAAATATTTATCAATATCCCATAAATTCTGAATACCAATATTGATATTAACTTGAGCAATCGCCTCTAAACAAAAATATAAAATAGCAAAGCCGTAGAAGAAACCAGTCAAAAATAAAAGTAAGGCAACTGGTAATAAAATTAGAAAAATTTTCTTCTCTTTTTTATTAAAACCATCTTTCAAAAAATTGTAAACGTAAAAAAC
>Ga0302215_10001834_pt1 | contig 14906 bp, 15 predicted proteins | sample II_Fen_N3_1_FD_194580 | JGI IMG/M metagenome (GOLD analysis project Ga0302215, IMG submission 194580) | Peat permafrost microbial communities from Stordalen Mire near Abisko, Sweden - II_Fen_N3_1 | ecosystem: Environmental > Terrestrial > Soil > Wetlands > Permafrost | place: Sweden: Abisko...
GGCCTTCCACCTGACGGCAAATCATGGTGTAGTTTGCCAGTTTGAAATGCGCATTTTTATTGTCAAACCGTATTTCTACTTCACCACTTTCTTTAGGCAAAATGTTTTTAAGCATATTGGCCGGTTTCTTTGGCAAAATGAAATTCACAGTTTCTTCTTCCTGAATGGATGCAGTTGTATACGTTGTTTTGTAACGAACCAATTTGTGAGCATCTGTTGCCACCAATGTAAGACTTTCATTGGCAATATCGAAATAAACACCATTCATCACCGGACGTAATTCATCGTCGGCGGTGCAGAACAACGTTTTTGAAATTCCTGAAGAAAGAGTGGAAACCGGCAATGTCATCGTACGTGCATCGTCCTGCAATTGAGGCATGCGGGGATATTCATCGCCATTCTGACCAATAAAATTATACGATCCGTTAGCCGAAGTAATCACCATGGCCAGATTGGAATCGTTAATATTAAAGGTGAGCGGTTGTTCCGAAAACTCACGTAAAGTATCCAGCAAAAGCCTTGAAGCCACAGCTACTTTGCCACTTCCTTCGGCTGTTTCTACTTCCATTGAGGTTATCAGGGTGGTTTCAATGTCCGAAGCAGTCATAGTTAACTTTTTTCCTTCGAGTTGAAGTAAAAAGTTATCTAATATAGGCAAGGAGTTCTTGTTGTTTATTACACGGCTGATGGCTTGTAAGTGGCTCAATAGGTCGGTGCTTGAAACAATGAATTTCATATTGATCGTTTTAATGGTTACTTCTTGAAATAATTTAGCAAATGTACTGAATTTTTTAAATAACAGAAAATTATAGACCGTTTTTCAATAAAAAATTATGATTCAACTTCAATTTTCTGTCATTCATAGAAAAAATGCATAAATAATTTGTATAATAAAAATATATGTCGTATGTTTGCGACATAAAACAAGAATGATATGAGAAAACCGGAAGTATTTGATAAAGAGCTACAAGATCTGGCAGAATTTGCCAAAGTTATTTCGCATCCTGCCCGATTGGCCATTTTGAAATATCTCGCCGAAACAAAAACCTGCATTTCGGGTGATATTTCGGATAAATTGCCGTTGAGCCGAACCACCGTTTCGCAACATTTGAAAGAATTACGCGATAAGGGGCTGATTCATGGCGAAATCGACGGACTAAAAATTAATTATTGCCTTTGTTGTCCGGAGATTGAAGAGAGTTTGAGAAAATTTGAAGAATTCTTCAATAAAGTAAAATCGGCAGAATTAAGCTGCTGTTAATCTGTAACTATAAACAACATCAGAAATATGAAAATTTTAATTCTTTGTACCGGAAACAGTTGCCGCAGCCAAATGGCGCACGGTTGGCTGCAATCGTTCGATAAAAAACTAACCGTTTGTTCTGCCGGAACACAAGCCAGCGGAAAACTGAATGAAAAAGCAGTTGCGGTCATGCGCAGTTCCGGAATTGACATCAGTAAACACACTTCCGATTCGGTTGAAAAATACATTGGTGAAGAATGGGATTACGTGATAACCGTATGCGGTGGTGCCAACGAAGCTTGTCCGGCATTTATCGGAAGAGTAAAACACCGCTTGCACATCGGTTTTGATGATCCAAGTCATGCAGTAGGTAGCGAACAATTTATCTGGAGCGAATTTCACCGTGTTTGCGACGAAATTAAAGCTGCATTTTATAAACTATATATTGAAGAAATAAAGGGAAAATGAATTCGCGTACAATTTTAAATACGGAAGATTTATTACCACTTGCAGCCAGAATTCCAAAAGTTTCTGTGCAATTGAACCTGAATGACAAACTTGGCGCTTTGAAAGTCCGGTTTGGAATCGGGCGCGATGATTACAAGGTTACGCCGGGTTTGTACAAAATCGGCCATCCCGACAGTCAATCGGATGTATTGATTTCGGCCAATTACAAATTGAGTTTTGACATGTTGCGGAAAAATCTGGGCGGAATGAATCTTTGGATTTTGGTGGTCGACACAAAAGGTGTGAACGTTTGGTGCGCGGCTGGAAAGGGCAATTTCGGAACGGAAAATGTGGCGAAAAGCATCAAAAATGCTTCGTTGGAGGATATTGTGAAACACCGCAGGATTATTGCCCCGCAACTGGCTGCAAGCGGAATTGCCGCTCACAAGGTCAAAGAATTGACCGGTTTCAGAGTCATATTCGGACCGGTTCTGGCAAAAGATATCAAATCATTTTTTGCTGCGGGTTATAAAGCCACGCCCGAAATGCGAAGAGTAACATTTCCAATAAATGAAAGAGCCAAGCTTATTCCGGTCGATTTTATGTACGGAAAATATCAAATGTTGATTATTCTGGCTTCGTTTTTTGTGCTTGCAGGGCTCGACAGAACAGGATTCTTATTTGCAAAAATGGTGGAAACCGGTTTATATCCAATGTTTAATATCATTTGCGCTTATTTGGCCGGAATTGTGTTGACTCCGTTATTTTTGCCGTGGATTCCGCTTCGACCTTTTGCTTTGAAAGGTACTTTTTTGGGGTTGGCAATCACAATTCTGTTGAATATTCTGTTTCAAATGCCATTCATTGAATCACTTTCATTTGGTTTTATCAATTTAAGCATCGCTTCGTTTATGGCCATGAATTTCACCGGTTCATCTACTTTTTCTTCGCTTTCAGGTGTGCAGAAAGAAATGAAATGGGCCATTCCTTTTCAAATTGGATTTTCGGCTGTGGGATTAATTCTGTTTATACTCTCAAAATTAATTTGATATGAAAACAATGCAATATTTAAGAAATGTAGTAACGTTGAATCTGAATGCTGATTTATGTACCGGTTGTGGCATGTGTGCTATCGTTTGTCCGCATGCCGTTTTTGAAATTACACGCGGCAAAGCACGGATTATCGATATTGATGATTGTATGGAATGCGGTGCCTGCTCTAATAATTGCCGGTTTGGTGCAATTATGGTGAAATCCGGAGTCGGTTGCGCAGCAGGAATTATAAATGGAATTTTAAATGGCACCGAACCTTCGTGCGATTGTACCAAAGGGAATAAAAACTGTTGTTGAATATTAAATGTTTAAAATTAAATTTCAATTATGTCAAAAGACGATTCAAAAAAATCACTGATTGAACAATATACTGAATTATCTAAAAATAGTTTGATAAAAGTTCAGTTTTCGTGTTGTGGTAATTCTACAAATATAGATGAATCGGAATATATTCCGATTGTACCGGATTCGTATATGTCTGAAAATTCCGTAAACGATACAATGGCAAACGACGAATATGAGGAACCGATTGTGGCATGCATAAAACAATTAAATAAAAAGAAATGAAAACAAGGCTCAAATTTCTTGACCGCTATCTAACTCTCTGGATTTTTATGGCCATGTTTCTTGGTGTTTTTGCCGGTTGGTTCAGTCCGAACGTGGCTGCTTTTTGGAACAGTTTTTCAGTTGGAACCACCAATATACCGATTGCCATTGGGTTGATAATCATGATGTATCCGCCGTTGGCCAAAGTGAAATATGAAGAACTGGGTGATGTTTTCAAAAACACCAAAATTCTGGGTTTGTCATTGGTTCAAAACTGGATTATCGGACCGGTTTTGATGTTTTTGCTGGCTATTATTTTCCTTCAGTTCAACATCGATTATATGTATGGATTGATTCTCATTGGATTAGCCCGATGCATTGCCATGGTGATTGTGTGGAATGATTTGGCAAAAGGTGATCGTCAATATGCTGCCGGTTTGGTGGCATTTAATTCATTGTTTCAGGTATTGCTTTTTTCGGTTTATGCGTGGTTTTTTATTGCGGTATTGCCGGGATGGTTTGGACTACCCGTGAACGATTCGGTTGCAAAAATAACGATGGGTGCCATTGCCAAAAGCGTGTTTATTTATCTTGGAATTCCTATGATTTCTGGTTTTCTGACACGGTTTATTTTGATTCGTGTAAAGTCAAAAGTTTGGTACGAAACGAAATTTGTTCCAAAAATCTCTCCGCTCACACTTATAGCACTGCTGTTTACAATCATTGTTATGTTTTCACTCAAAGGCGAATACATCGTGAAAATCCCAATGGACGTAGTGCGCATTGCCATTCCGCTGGTAATTTACTTTGTGGTTATGTTTGTGTTTTCGTTCATTATGAGCAAGAAAATGGGAGCAACCTACGAGCAATCCACTACTTTGTCGTTTACCGCTGCCAGCAATAATTTTGAACTGGCCATTGCAGTGGCGATTGGTATTTTCGGCATTAATTCGGGTGAAGCATTTACAGCGGTTATTGGTCCGTTGGTGGAAGTACCGGTAATGATTGGGCTGGTAAATGTTGCATTTTGGTTTAGAAAGAAATATTTTGTAAATGCAAAAATTTAAAGATTACTTTGAATTCAGAGATGTTTTTATTAATTTTACGATTCTTTATTTTAGTCTTTTTTCAAACCTGAAAAAGGATTTCTGAAAGCGTTTTTAAAATAATAAAATAGGAAATATGGATAAATTAGTAGCATTTTTTGTTCCGACATTACTTTATGCAGCGTTGTTTGTTTTAAACGGCTTTTTACCTGGCCGCTGGGTAACTGGGTATATTACCAAACCGGATTCCACAGAAAAAATGAAATACCGGCTAAATGGAATTTTTGTATTACTATTCTCTGTATTTCTTTGGTTTTCATTGGGTTATTTTGATCTTATTGCTTACGATTGGCTCTACAGTTATCGTTGGTACGAATTATCCGGTGCATTTACTTTTGGGTTTGTTTTTAGTCTGGCGGTGGTATTACCATATCCTTCTGTCAAAAAATCATTTTGGTCTGATTTCTTTTTGGGTCGAATCGAAAACGTTCAATTCTGGAACGGTCGTATCGATGCCAAAATGTGGCTGTATTTGGTGGGTGCCATCGTGCTGGAACTAAATTCACTGAGTTTTACGGCACATCATTTTATGGTTTTTGGAGAAAACGGATCAACAGGGTTTCTGTTGACAACAATCTTGCTGACTTATTTTATCGTTGATTATCTGACCTTTGAAGAAGTTCATTTATACACTTATGATTTATTTGCTGAACGGGTCGGCTTTAAATTAGGTTGGGGATGTTTGGTGTTCTATCCGTATTTTTACTCCATTTCGCTTTGGTCGACAGCTGATTTACCAAATCCACAAACTCCCGGTTGGTTGTTGGGCATTTATGTTTTGATATTTTTTGTTGGTTGGAGTCTGTCGCGTGGAGCCAATTTACAAAAGTTCTTCTTCAAAAGAAATCCTGAAAAGGCATTTTTGGGAATTGTTCCGGAAACCATTTCGGATGGAAAAAATTCACTACTGGTCAATGGTTTCTGGGGTTTAAGCCGGCATATCAATTATCTTGGAGAAATTCTAATGGGAACCGGCATCATCCTTTGCACCGGCTATCCGACATTGATCTGGCCGTGGCTGTATCCGTTGTATTATGTGGTGCTGCTATTCCCACGTCAGGTAGACGACGATAAACGCTGCACGCTTAAATACGGCGAATTGTGGTCTGAATACAAGCAGAAAGTTCCTTACAAAATCATTCCTTTTATTTATTGAGTAATCGATACATTTTCCTGGTCGTATCGCCCATTATGGTGATTGTCATTTTGCGTGGCAGTAATTTTTGCATGAAAAAAGCAGCTATTTTGTTGCCAGTTCCCGAAACAAATGAAGGTTGTTTACCTAATTTTCTGAAACATTCAGCCACGACTTCTTCGGGTTCCTGAACTTTCGGTGCAAAAAATCCGGCATCTTCGGGTTGACTGTTTTTGAAATTCGGAGTTGCTGTTGATCCGGCACAACATGCCATCACATCAACACCTCTATCTTTCCATTCATACCAGAGACTTTCTGCCATTATACGATTGAATGCTTTTGTGGAAGCGTACATGGCAAGAAATCCACTTCCTTGAAATCCGGCCAACGAAGCCATCAATATCACTGCCCCTTTGCCATTTTCCAGCATTTTACCACCAAAATAATGAAGCAAACTGATTGGAGTCAGCATGTTTACCTGTGCCATTTGATAGTGATTCTCAACTGAATTTTCAATAAAGGGTCCGATATATGGAAGTGCTGCATTGTAAACCAACAGATTGATTTCTTTTCCGTTTAAAGCTTCTGCAATTTGTTGAACGGAGTTTGTGTTGCCCAAGTCGCACGAAATACATTGCACTTCAATGTTATACTTTTGTTCAAGTGCATCTGCCAGATTTTTCAAAGGTTCCATGCGACGTGCCACGAGCACAAGATCCATTCCTTCTACAGCCAGATAAGTAGCATAAGCAGCACCAATTCCTTCGGAAGCACCTGCCACCAAAGCCGTTTTACCGTATTTTTGTTTTAAGTTGTTCATAAGGAATAATTTAATTTTTATGGAGTTAGAAGATTATCATTTCGATTGCAATGCAAATGTAAACAATCCTGATTAGAATTGCCAATTTTAAATCGGGAAATTAAATAATTGGAAAAATTTCAGAAATTCAAAAAACGTAAAAGTCTTCAACATTTTTTCAAATTTACTGTTATTAAACCTAAAATCAGTCTTAAATTCACTTGGAAAATGAAATCAGCAATCGAAGATTTTATAAACTCATTATTCAAATCGGTAGACATACAGGTAAATGGATCCGGCGATGCTGATATTCAGATTCATAATCCTGAATTTTATAAACGTGTGATTCGGGATGGGGCACTCGGATTTGGCGAATCGTACATGGACGGATGGTGGGATGTGAAGAATCTGGATGAATTAATTTATCGGGTTTTACGAGCCTCGCTTCAACAAAAGGTTAGACCACTGAAAAATATAGAATTGCTTTGGAGTGTGTTATTTATAAATATCGGAAAAAAATCTAAAGCTTTCGAAGTTGCAGAAAGGCATTACGACCTTGGAAATGAATTATTTCAGAAAATGCTTGATAAGCGAATGATTTATTCCTGCGGTTACTGGGAAGATGCTGAAAATCTGGATGATGCACAAGAAGCCAAACTGGATTTAATTTGCCGGAAACTGAATCTGAAAGCTGGCATGAAAGTGTTGGATATTGGTTGCGGTTGGGGTGGTTTTTGTAAATATGCTGCTGAAAAATATCAGGTTGAAGTGATAGGAATAACCGTGTCGAAAGAACAGGCGGAATATGCAATTGAAGATTGCAAAGGATTGACTGTAAAATTCAAACTTCAGGATTACAGAGATTTGGATGCAGAAGAATTGCTTGATAATGGAAATTTTTTTGACCGCATCGTTTCTGTGGGAATGTTTGAACACGTTGGTTATAAGAATTATAAAACTTTTATGACTATTGCTAATAAACTGCTTAAAGATGATGGTTTGTTTTTGCTTCACAGCATTGGAAATAATATTTCGGTTGTAAAAAACGATCCCTGGAGTGAAAAATATGTTTTTCCGAATTCGCATCTTCCTTCCATAAAGCAAATTGGAGGCGCTGTTGAAAATTTATTTGTGGTTGAAGACTTCCATAACTTTGGTGCGTATTATGACAAAACACTCATGGCATGGTTTCAAAATTTCGACATGAATTGGAATGAATTGAAATCTACGTATGATGAACGGTTTTACCGGATGTGGAAATATTATTTACTAAGCAGTGCCGGATCATTTCGAGCCAGGAATGTTCAACTCTGGCAACTAGTACTTTCAAAAAAAGGAGTTCTGAAAGGTTATCAGTCAATACGATAAGTTATAATTTTAGGAAAAATCCGATACCAAATATTTCTTTAAACTGAACTTTGGCTTTCTCTCCGTTTACTTTTATATTGGCATCATACATTAAGTGAGTATTCACATTCACTGAAATATATTTATTGACTTTCAGTGCAAGTTGATTTTCCCAGTTTACAACAATATTTTGTGGATTTGCCAGGTAATTGGAGAATAAATCGAGCTTGGTAGTAAATGCAACATTTTTCATGAATTCTCCCTTAAAATCGCTTCTGGTGTAAACGATACGTGCATAACCACCAAATTCACCTTTCAGTCTTTGCCCCGGAACGACGCCATAAGCACCTGATGCGGAAAGTAAACTGTCATTTACAATCGTCATTTTGCCGGTAAAAGGAGCAAGAAAAGCGTTGAAATAATTGTCCGGCACATAATTCAATCCAACTGCACCCAACACATAAGCCGGAGCTAATAAATTGGAAATTTTTACAGAATCATTCGGAAAGTTGTAGCCTGGCGCGAACTGGGTTTTGAAATTGACCAGCACTGCATAATTAAAATTTGAAAAAGCCTTTACTCCATATTTCGATAAAAAATCAAAACGGTCATCAGTTTTTATAAACTTTTTGTTGCCTTGTTGCAGTAAACCATAACCAACATCCAACATATTATTCCATTCGGAAGTCAGGTTTTTATATTTGGCAAAGGCACTAACCATGCCATTAAAAGCCACAGAACTTTCGCCACCTGCCGACCAGTTTACCAGAGCTGTTTGCGCAAGATTAATGCCTGAAACAATACCGGTTTTCCAACCTACAATTGTGTCTGTTTCAACTGTTTTTAGATTTTTTTCTGCATCTGTTACTTGTGCGGAAGCTGATAAAATGCTCGCTAAAACAAGACAGACAATTAGGAAGTAGTTTTTTGTTTCCATTTTAGTTATGTTTTAAATAATAGACTGTAAAGGCTTTTTGTCTAAGCCTTTTTAATTATTTAAAACATAACAAAATAAATTATCGAATGGTTTACAGTGATTTAATTTTTTTTGAGGGAAATTTAAAAATATTTCATCTTGACAAGAATCGGCTTTATTTCTTTTTTGGCTATTTTAAAACAAAAATCGTCGAAAACCGGTTTGCACAAACCTTTCAGATAATAATCGGAAAAGCCAAATCCTTTGATTGGAATGCCGAGGAAGTTATATTCCATTTTGCCACTGCAGTTTTCGTCGTCGAGAACTGATAAAGCAAAACGCCCTGAATGAATTGGAATTTTTACCCGAAATTCGTTTTTGTCGAAAGCCTTCTTATAAAAACAGGTATCCCAACATGTTTTTTCTTTTTTAAAGTTCGACTGACAATCAAAAATGGCTACTCGAATCAGACCTTTCTTATTGTGTACGTTTGTAATCCGGACATCAAGCACTTGGGCTGAAACATGATGAGTCAATAAAACTAATAGAAATAATACGCAGAGCGATTTAATGCAAGACTTCATGAAAATTTAATTTATAAACATTCTATCAGATTGAAATAACGGAAACGGGCTTGTTCTTCGGATAAAAAAACTGATTCATCAGGCTTTCATTCTTTGTGCGATACGCTTTGAGCGGTTCCGACTGATTCAGCAAACTTTTTTTGATGATGCTGCGGAACAGAAAACTGAGAAATTTCACCGGAGCCGGAATTGACAGTTTTTGATCTTCAAAATAACTATCAATATTATCGTTTCTAAAAAGCAGAATTTTTTCTAGTTTGTAACCATCAGTATAAATTCCACAATGAAAATTCCTCTCAGCAAAAGCGTGTTCGGGGAAATTCACTTTTCCCAAACCAAATAGATTGAATGATCTTTCGAGGAAACTGCGATAGGTGATCAGGCACTTTTCGCCACCACCCAGGTTGAAAACATGCCTGGATAATTCGTTCCGGTGATTTATCGCTTCCACAAAGGCTTTAGCTGTATCTTTTGGAGTGCATATTTCCATGATGGTTGATAACGGCATGTGAAACATCAACTTCGATATCTTGTGGTTTTTCATAATGGCAGTCAAACGGAAAACTGACCAATTGAGTTTTGAGTTTTTAATCAGATTCTCCGCTTCAATTTTGGTCTGGGCATAAATATCTTCACTTCCTGCATTTAAAGAATCCTGAGTTGTGATATTCGGATTTTGAATCCGGTCACCATACACGGCAATGGACGAACTGAAAAGTAAAAACGAATCCGGCGAATTTTTTTCAAGCAATTGAATAATATTCTTTGTTCCGGTAATATTTACTTTACAGGCTAAATCCGGTTTGTCATCAGCTAGCGGCGGAATAATGGCGGCCAAATGAATGGCCACATCCATTCCGGCCGGAATTTGAGCCACATCATTTTCATTGCTGATGTCGCCATAAATAACAGTTGCATTGTTTTTGAACTCGGCAAATATTCCGGTTGACCGTTTCGTTTTTTTATCAAACACAGTCAAATTATATTCGTCGTGTGAAATGAGTTGACGCATAACTTCGATTCCTACTGTTCCGGATGCACCGGTCAACAATACATTTAATTTTCTTTCCATTAGTGATAATTATTATTGCTTAACATATTGAAAAACAAAATATTACAAATCATAAAAATGAGAATATTTTATTTTCAGCAATGATAGTCTAATGGTGCGGAATAAAAGTCCAGACTTTGAAATTCGGATAACAAAAACAGGTTCGACTTTTGAAATTCAAACTTATTGGGAGGTGTAATCGGGATTAATGAAGAATTTTGCTCCGGAATGAAACAGGAGTTTCACCTGTAATGCTTTTGAAAACGCTGTAAAATGACGATTTGCTGGAAAAACCGCAATCGTAACCGATTGCTTCAATAGAAAACTTATTTTTTGTATCTGCCAGCATTTCTTTTACTGCTTCCACGCGATAAATGTTTACAAATTGAAAGAAATTATTTCCCAACTCAGTACTTAACACTTCGGTGATCTGATATTTCGGAATTTTCAACGATTCCGATAAAATATTCATGTTTAAATCGGAATTGAGATAAGCTTTTTCCTTTTCGAAGTAATCAATAATTTTCTGTTTAATGATTTCTTTGATTTCGGGAGTTAAATTTGAATTTTTGTAAGGCGTCAGCGTTAACGGTTCATCTACCAAAAACAATTTTGAAACTACTTTTTGGCGCAATCCGTAAAAACTTATGACATAAATAAGAACCAACAGCGTAAGATAGTTGTAGAAATGTGGTGTCAATGGATTTATTTTGCCTAAAATAGTTATGATGGAAATAAGTAACCCCAGGATGCAATAAACAACATAAAAAATGGCCACAGCCAGCACCCAACCGAGGTTTTCATTCTTATCTATATTTGAAAGTTCGTCATGCAAATGCATTCGGTGTTTATGAACCAAAACCAGACTCAACGGATTGTACACGCACCACGAAATAATATTGGCAAAAGCAAAAATTATTCTGAAAATATAATGTTCGTCCTTTTGAAAAAACGTATCCAGCGAAAACGGTTCTTTGATAAGATACGTGTATGTTCCGAAGAAAATAAACGGCAGCAAATGAAAAAGGTGCAGCCAACGTAATCTAAATTCCGGGCGGGTTAAGGAGCTGATATATAAAAATAAAGCAGGATTGAAAAGAAGAAAGGAACTTATGAGTAACGGACGGTTGAAGATTTCGTAATTTAAGCCGCATGACAAAAAATCGATTGATAAAAGAATGAGCCACCCCGACAAAATTTTATCGGGAAGTGAGTTCTCTTTTTTGGCAAACATAAGTATGCCAGCAAACAAACTCTGACAGAATCCAATCCAGGCAATGGTAATCATAAGCCTGATAGTTTATCAATTTAGTTATGCAAATATACTATACATTTAAACAAAAAATAAGAGGTTATGGTTTTTTAAAACAAAAAAGGGAATCAACACTATCGTTGATTCCCTCTAAATTATTAGTTGAAGCATAGCTTATTTAGTAGGTTTTCCTCCCTTTTGAAGTTTCGTAGGTTTTGCAGGAACTGATTTCGGAGTTTCGGTTTTTGACGGTGAATTCAGATTTTCATCCAAACCTGGTTTCGAACCTTTTCCACTTGTTTTTCCGGTTGAATCCGCTTTATCGCCACCCTGTTTTGGTCGGTTTTGTTTCGGGAAAACGGTGAATAAATCATCTTTGTTTTTCGGCCGTTGATTTTCGAGCCAGAAATAATTTTTCAGGTATAAATCACCACCCGAAAGTTGGGTAAGCGGATACATGGTTCCAGTCGAAGCCGAAGTCATGGCAATTCGTTCCACCTTTTTATTTTTCAGATACATAATTACAAAGCTGCTCTGTGTTTTATTGAGTCCGACCAACGTGGAATCTTTTTCATCCCTCGGATAATAAATGGTTTCCGCATTTCCGTTGACATCCACTTTCTTTAGTTGTCCGCTATCGAGGTGAGCGATTATTTCTTTTCCCGAAAGCTGGTTGAAATAAAGCGAATCTTCCTGCTGAATAGCCATGGCCGCATCTTTAATATTGATTTTTACAACCTTTTGGTTCTTGGTTATTGCCTGAATAAAGTCCCCCGAAAGTTGATTGTTATCAGACCAAAGTACTGGTTCGCCATACATATTCATAATCGAATCGCGGGCCGAATAAGCCAGTGAATCGCACAATCCCTGCACATCGCTCCGGTAAATACGGACATGATAATAACCTCGGGCCACGTCGTAAATGGAATCTTTTGAAGTCAAAAGTGTATCGGCATGAACATACATCGTGTCTTTGCTAGACCAATCCATCAAAAGCGCCGAGTCTGTTGCCAGTCCGTTTTTTGTATCTTCGCTGTAATAAATATAATCGCCATATAAAGTAGCTTTCTGAACCGAGTCAACCAATTCTACGTTCTCAAATCCTTCGCCGTATTTTTTCTTTTTATCGTAAAAAATGGTATCACCAATCATTGTTTTTCCATCTTTATGCTTTACGATGGAGCGGTTTAACAACATGGAACGGTCGGTGGCTGTATTGTACCAGCCTTTGTTGCTGTAAATATTCGTTTCGTTGTTGTACAGAATATGTGTAGGTCCAATCAGATTGGCAATATTGGTTTTCGTGTTATAGCGCAACGTGTCGGCATCGAGAACGAAATTTTTATTTACCAAATGGACTTTCGTTTTAAATAAAGCATCATTGGTTGCAGGCGAATATTCTCCCCAAATGGAAGTAAGCGTATTCACATCATCTTTTATTTTGCCTCCGGTGTAATAATAGGCCAGATTGCCCAGCCGGTCGTAATTTAAGCTGTCGGTAGTAAGTGTCGTTTTGCGGTTTACCATGCGGACATTGTGGCGCAGGCGGGCGAGTTTGATATTTCCATCATAATACAACAAATCACCATAAACAAACAGTGTGTCGCCCTGAACAATGCGCACATGACCGAAGGCATCCAGCGAATTTGCTTTTTCGTAAAAGTAAGCACTGTCGCAATACAGCAGCGCATTATCGTGACGGAAACGCACGTTTCCTTTTAAAATCTGAACATCAGGATTTATCAGTTTATCGAACGACAATGTTTCAGAATTTTCAAGGTAAACAAGCGTGGCTCTTTTATTGTCAAGCGGATTGACAATAGGCGATAGCGGTTTGAAAACGGGCAGTGGTATTCTTTTGCCTTTCACTTTCTTTGCCGGTTTTGGAGGCTCCATGCTTTGCAGCACTTCATTGCGCAATTGTTTAGGGCGGATTTGTGCCTGTAGTGCAACAATAAACAAAAACAGCACACCATAAAAAATGATGTGCCTGAGAGTTAATGTGGACTTATGTGAACCTGATTTCAAGGAGTTATCTAATTGATAAATGTATTAAAACGATTTGATTTATCAACTGTCAACTGTGAATTGTCAACTGTCAATTATTACTTCTTAATCCATCCCGGATATTGGAATTTGCAATTCTGCCATTCCGGATCGATACTGATATACGTTTCTTTTTGTTTTTTGATAATCCAGTTGTTCAGAAATTCCTGTTTTTTCCGGCCTTCGTAGAAACCTTTCAGCATTTGATAATCATCAGTCAGATTTGCTTTGTGATTGCTGATTTTTGATTTTAGTTTAACTACGGCAACCACTTCTTTGTTTGTGGTCGGGTTTATCATGGTGAAAGGTTTGGAGATTTCACCCACATTCATTTCGTATGTTACTTTGGCCACTTCGGGTGGTAAATCCTGGAATTCAAATTTCGAAGTTCCCGATTTTTCGTTCAGCATTAAACCGGCATTCATAGCCGTGTTTTTGTCCTGTGAGAAAGCCATTACCGCTTGTTCAAAAGTAATTTTGCCCTGACGAACCTGATCGGAAATAGAGTCGAGGTTGTGAATTGCTTTTTGTTTTTCGGCCAATGAAACTTTTGGTTTTAGCAAAATATGGCGGCAATTAATACGGTCGCCGCGTTTTTCAATCAGTTGAATAATATGATATCCGAATTCGGTCTGAACAATACGCGAAACTTTCTTCGTATCGGAGAGATTAAAAGCTACCGCTGCAAATTCCGGCACTAGTTGCCCGCGACCCATAAATCCAAGTTCACCACCTTTTGCGGCACTTCCTGTATCTTCGGAATACAAACGGGCCAGCACGGAAAAATCTCCGGTTCCATTGTTTACACGTTCCGTGAAATCGCGAAGCCGGTCTTTGATGCGGTTGGTTTCTTCTATCGGAACCGGTGGTTCGAAGCTCACAATTTGTAATTCTACCTGAGCAGGAATTTCAGGAATACTATCTGGAGGTAACTGTGCAAAAAATCGACGGATATCTGAAGGTGTTGATTTGATATTGGCTACCAGCTTTTGCTGCATTTGTTGAATCATTTGTTGGTCGCGAATCATATCGCGCAATCCTTCGCGTAAGTCGGTGGTGGTTTTATGGAAATAATCTTCCATTTTTTCTTTTGAGCCGATTTGAGTAATGAAGTAGTTTATCCGCGTTTCCACCTGATTCATTACCGAAGTTTCATTCACCGTTACACTATCGAGAGCTGCCTGATGCAAAAACAATTTTTGAATGGCAATTTGTTCGGGAATAACGCAGTACGGATCACCGTCGAGTGGTGTGTTTTCGGCTTTGGCACGCATGATTTGTTCTTCCACTTCGGAGCGCAGAATGGATTCGTCGCCAACTACCCAAATCACTTCGTCCACGATGTTGTTTTTCAACTGGGCCCAAAGTTTCAGAGGTGCTA
>Ga0302215_10001835_pt1 | contig 14896 bp, 16 predicted proteins | sample II_Fen_N3_1_FD_194580 | JGI IMG/M metagenome (GOLD analysis project Ga0302215, IMG submission 194580) | Peat permafrost microbial communities from Stordalen Mire near Abisko, Sweden - II_Fen_N3_1 | ecosystem: Environmental > Terrestrial > Soil > Wetlands > Permafrost | place: Sweden: Abisko...
AACAAACTTAGTTGCGATTCAAGAAGTGAACGATGCTTTAAGCAACCTCAAGCTTGATAATGAAAAATATAAAAAGACTTTAAAATCTTACGATATGCAAAAAGCAGATTTTAAATATATGCAATCTCGATACAACCAAGGAATCATGTCAGGATTAGACTTGCTTCAGCAAAAAGAGAACCTTTTGGTAATCGATAAAATGGTTGCGTCAAGCAAAACAGATTGTTATATAGATCAAATAAGTTTGTATAAGGCTGTTGGCGGAAAATAGGCTGTATAAGGTCTAACAACGGAAGTAGGGTGGGATTGCTATCCCACCATCATAAGAAGGCTCCTGTGGAGTTGTTTAATAGTATTGCTCGATTTGTGGTGTTCCAGCTCCTTCAAGTCACTATTGGAGGCCTGCGCTAAAGAGTGACAAATTCATGCCGAGCCGTGCCCGCATTTTTTGGGATTCAGCCTCGCCGTAAGCGAGTCTGATGAATCCTCAAAAAAGAAGCGAAAAAAAAGCGGACATTGTCCGCTCAAAACCCTAAATACTATAAAAATTGTCCCATTCCAAATAATCTTATGCTATGAAGTTATATCCCATCCAGCCTGCGCCGTGGAAAACAGATTCTTGCATCATTTCTTTCAAGCTTTTTTTTCTAACGTCTGCTTTGCCTGTTTCAACTGAGCTAATAACTTCTGAAACTTCTTTATATTTATCTGCTATTGATTGACTGAATAATAGTGTTGCCATTTTCTTTTCCTTTGTTCTCTCTGATATATATATAAAGGACAAAAGTCAAAATATATTGACTTTTTATATCTTATTTATATACAAAGTTTACAAATGTTAACAAAGCGTTGTTTTGTATTTATCGCCACTTCAACTTTAAACAAAGGGATTCAAGGCTATTTTTAATGACCCAAAGAAGCCGTTATTTTTTGAATAGCCGGGTACATTATTATAATAAATATTGCAGGGAGCATAAACAAAACCATGGGAATTGTCATTTTGGTGCTCGCCATTTGAGATAATTCTTCGATTCTTTGTCTTTTTCTTGTTCTCATCGTGTCGCAAAACGCGCCTAAAGACTGAGTTATGCTTGTTCCAAGTCTGTCAGTCTGAATCAATAGCGCAACAAAAGACTGCAAGTCTTGGTTTTCGTTTCTCAAAATCAAATTTTTATACGCATCCTCGCGGTTCAATCCTGATAAAATATCTTTGTTGAGTCTGATAAACTCATCAGAAACAACCTTGGAAGTGAGCTTGAATTCATCCGCCACTTTTTCAAAAGAAGCATCCAGCCCTAAACCGGCTTGCACGCAAACGGTAAGTAAATCCACCGCGTCGGGCAAGTATTTCATAAACTCAGTCTGTCTGCGTTTGATTTCTCGTTTAAGCTTCATATCAGGCAATTTGTAAACCGTATACAGTGCCAATATTGAGATTGTCAAAGTGTTTATGGAGAATGATAGAATCAACAACACTAGGCACAGAATCGCCACACTAAAGGTCGAGAGCAATTTTTTCGCGTCGTATTTTATGACATCTTCTTCTGTAGATGCGTAACCTGCTTGAAGTAGCAGCTTTTTACTTTTGGTTATATAGTTTGCGTTTTGTGCATTCTTTTTAGACAGCGGAGCCAGCAGTTCGTGTATTTTTTCCAGGAAACTTACGCCAATATCTTCTTTTTTAGTTGTGGCTTTCGCAAATCTTTTTTCAAACAAAGAAGTAGGCTCATAGGTCAAAATGAGCGTAAATACTAAAACAAGTAGTCCAATTATTATTGAATATATTAAAATAACTTTTCTCCTACATTTCTATGTTGCTTATTTGTTTAACCGAAATAAACCCTGCAATAATTAGCCCAATCGCGCTTGCAAGCGCCAGTTTCCCATCTTGCGTCTGAAAAAGAGGCATAATATATTCAGGATTCATAAAAAATATTACCAAAAGAACCATTATCGGAACAATGCCAAGCACGATTCCTGAGAGCCTTGTTTGGGCGGTTTGTACTCTCAATTGTCCCATCAATTTAAATCGTTCTCTTATTGTACTGGAAAGGCTGTCAAGCAGTTCTGCAAGGTTTCCGCCCACTTCTTTTTGAATAAGCACAGCCGTTATAAAAAATCTCAAATCGATGCTTCTTGGCATAATTTTTGTCATGCTGTAAAAAGCTTCTTTAGTGTCAATTCCAAGCGAAATATCTTTCTGTGCGGTGTGAAAAACGTCAGAAACAGGCTTTGGCATTTCTCCTGTAACAATATCTATCGCCGAAAATAACGGGTGACCTGCCCTGAGCGAACTTGACATTAAGTTAAGCGCATCGGGGAACTGTTTTGAAAAATCTAAAAATCTTTTATCAACGAGATAATTTAAATACATTGTCGGGAAGAAAAATGTTGCTATTGCAAAGATTGACATCAGCTTGAATGGAGTTGCCAAAAATATCAGGCAAGGAAGCGCACACAAAAAACTGAAGAAAATAAAAGTGTCGACATACCAATCCGAATCAGAAAGTATAATTAAGTCTTTAATCTTCCCTGAAATTTCGTATTCTTTTAATAGCTCTCCCATTTTTTGAAACTTAAATTCAACGTTTTGTCTGCTCAAATCGAGGTCATCAGCTGTTTCAGGCAGTTCGTTTATGTTTGATTTGCGTTTGATATTATCAAGTCTTCTTAATACATTCGGGCTCATGTCTTTTTCTAAGACGAAAATCGCCCAAACAAAGATTGCGGCACTAACACCGATAATTAGACTTAAAATCAAATAAATCATTTTTGTAACCTTTGGTTGAAGATATTGACATTGCTTTGTATAAGCCTGTCTTTAATCGCTGAATTTTGTTCTGGCTGGCTACTTTTGACCTGTGCGGTTGCGCCAAGATATGTATGTTTTCTCTCTTTGTTAAAGTATTCCAACGGAACAGAAAGGTTTCGTTCTTTTAGTTTTTCAGTAAATTTCGGTCTGATTCCTGTTGAAACGTGTTGTCCCAGTACTTTTGAATTTTCGTATCCAGTCTGTTCAAACGCGAATATTTCCTGCATGGAGATAACGTTTCCTTCCATCCCTGTGAGTTCAGAAACAGAGGTAACTTTTCTTGAGCCGTCTTGTAGTCTGCTGACTTGAACGATTATGTTTATAGCTGAGGCTATTTGGGTTTTGATATTTTTTTCAGGTAAATCTATTCCTGAATACATTACCATTGTTTCAAGTCTGGAAAGTGCATCTCTGGCTGAGTTTGAGTGCAAGGTTGTCAATGAACCGTCGTGACCGGTGTTCATCGCTTGGAGCATATCCAGGGTTTCGGCCCCACGGCATTCTCCTATTATTATTCTGTCGGGTCTCATTCTCAGTGCGTTGATGACCAAATCTCTTGCGGCAATTTGTCCTATACCTTCTATATTGGCTGGTCTGGTTTCAAGTCTTACGATGTGTTCTTGTTGCAGCGCCAATTCTGCAGAATCTTCGATTGTGATAATTCTCTCATCATCAGGGATTTGAGAAGATAAACTGTTTAGCAAAGTTGTTTTACCTGCGCCAGTTCCGCCGCTAATTACTATATTTAATTTTGCTTTGACCGCCGTTGAAAGTGTTTCTGCCATTTCTTTTGATAATGAATTCCACTTTAAAAGACTCTCAAGGCTTCCTGCGTCTTGTTTAAACTTTCTTATTGATAAAGTTGGACCATCAAGGGCTAGTGGCGGAATAATAGCGTTCACACGCGAACCGTCTACTAATCTTGCGTCAACCATCGGAGATTTTTCGTCAATCCTTCTGCCTACTTTTGAAACGATACGTTCGATTATGTTTCTCAAATGTTGATTGTCTTTAAAAGTTACCGCTGTTTTGTACAGTCTTCCGTTTTTTTCAACGTAAATGCTTTTTGCGCCGTTAACTAGAATATCTGAGATTGTAGGGTCTTCAAGCAATGGGTCGAGTGGTCCATATCCTTTTGCTTCCTGGATAATTTCTCTTATCAAGCGATCTTTTTCGTTTTTGTTAAGAGGAACGGCCTTAAATGTGCTTAGCAATTGACCTTCCACAAATTGCCCGATCAAGTCTTTTTGTTGATTGTCATCATAATTTACCCACGTAGGCGTTGAGTTAACTTTTTCTACCAAAAGGGTCTGGAGTTGTTCTTTCAGATTCAAAAAATCGCTGGTTGCAGATGAAGTCGACAGAGGCTGCGCGCTCTCTGTTGTTATTCTCTGACCTTGTGAAGTCATTGTTCTTGCGTTTAATCTATCTCTTAGAGACACTTATTACTCCTTATTTGAACAAATTTGTGAAATTGAAAATCGATTTTCGTTGGATTTTCTTTCCGAAATCTTGTTTGTATATGTTATCTGAAAGCATTGCCGCCAACTCTCTGTAGCTTTGAGAAATGTTGGATTCTGAATTTACAACGCCGACTGGAATTCCTTTGTTTATGGATGACATGATTGTAAAGTAGTTGTTAGGCACTTTCCAGTAAACTTTTTGACCCAAGACGTCTTCAACATCATCGACTTTTATTTCATCGTTTTCCATATATCTGTTTAGAACAATTTTCGTTTTTTCTTTTTCGTAACCAAGTCTTTCAAACAGATCAAGGCATCTTTGGCAGTTTCTTATCGCAGGAAGGTTTACGATTGTTATCAGCAAAATCAAATCGGAATTATCAAGCGCGGTGATTGTTTTTCCGTCAAAAGCCGTCCCTGTATCTACAACAATGTAAGAAAAAGTCTGTTTCAAAACTTCAAAAAGTGTAGAAATCTGCTCTGCTGAAATGTCTTCTGCCTGCTCCAAGTATGGAGGATCAGCCAAAACGTAGAGGCTTGTATCTTTGTATTTTTCCAAAGTGCTTAGCAAGAAAGTTTCGTCAATTCTAGATAAATTCTTGATTACATAAGAAATATCAAACGACGGATTTATGTCCAAAAACGTTGTTATGTCACCAAGTTGAAGGTTTAAATCAATCAGGGCAACTTTTTCTTTTGTCATATTTGCAAGTTCAAGTGCCAAATTTGTCGCAATCGCTGTTTTTCCGATTCCGCCTTTGTTTGAGAAAGTTGTGATAACTCTGCACTTTTTGTTTTCTGAGTTGAATCCGCCGATTTGTTCTTTCAATTTGTTTAAAGAACTCACAAAATCTTCCTTGATAAATGGTTTTGGTAAGAATTCTCTAGCACCTGCTCTCATTGCTTTTACAATTAAATCGGTAGAGTAATCGGATGAAGTTATGACAATCTTGCAAGTTTTGTGGTTGTGAGAAATCTTGTTTATTATGTCAAGAGCAAGCTCGGTTTTTTTTGAGATATCGATGATTACGATTGCTGGTCTGCTCTCTAAAACAGCGTTGTAGCCTGCGATGATATCAACAAATTCGCCTGTGAGCTGAAAATCCTCAAGGTCTTTTAGGTATAATTTTACTAGTTCAATCGATTGCGGTTCTGTATCAATTATTATTGTAGGAATTTGATTTGTCATAGTTCCATCCTGCTTTTATTTTCGTCTGCTTCTAAAATTTTAGGTGTTATAAAAATAACGAGTTCAATATCGTTTTTTGTGCGTTTCATGTTCGAAAACAAAAAGCCTAGGCCAGGAATGTCACCAATGCCTGGAATTTTTGTATCAGAGCTTGAAGTGTTGTGAGAAAGAAGCCCTGCTATAATTAACGTTTCGCCGTCTGCCAATTCAACAGTCGTATCAACTTTTCTTGTTTTGAACCCTGGAACGCCGGTCGTTGAAGTCAAAGATGAATCAACTTCTGAAACTTCAGGAGATAATTTTAAAATAACTCTGTTCGATTTTTCCAAGATTGTTGGTGTAAAATTCAAGATAACGCCCGTTGTTTTGAACGAATATGATGCGACTCCCGAAAGCCCAACTGAAGATGGGTAAGGGATTTCGTTACCTACATTAAAGCTTCCTTGTTGTCCGTCTATCGCCAAAAGTTTTGGTTCGGCAAGTATTTTTACTATTCCTTTTGTTTCAGCCGCACTTAGTGTCCAGTTGATGTTTTGAGATGTTGATGACAAAATGTATTGACCAACCGGTGGAAGTGCCGCCCCTGATGCGTCTAATCCAGCTGAACCGAAAGAACCATTACCTGCGTTTGGAAAAATCGTTCCATTACTACCAATGCTAAATTCAGATTGGAGGTTCTTGATGAAACTTCTTGACGCCTCGGTTATTTTAACCTCAAGCAGAACCTGTTTTGTAGGGCTTTCAGTTAGATCAAGAACTTTTACATTGTAAGCTTTGATAATGTCTTCAATATTCTTTTTTACTGTTGAAGAAGAAATATGCCCTGACATAATAACCCCGTCATCAGTTTGTGAGTATTGGATTTTTTCACCCGGCGCAATTTGGTTAACTGCCTGAATAAAAGCATCCGTGTCTTGCTGAACTACCATGTTAAAGAACACGGGTTTGTCAGACGCGCCCCAAAAAACTAAGCTTGTTCTGCCCGGTTTTTTACCGTTTAAAAGTAATTCTTTAGGTGAAAGCAAAACCAAGTCAGCGTAAGCCGGATCAGTTATTGAAATTCTTTTTACGGGTTCGTCAAATTTTATCAATTGGGTTTTGCCGACAACAGCGTATAATTTTTCGTTGTTGTCTTGGTAAGGGTTTATATTAACCGCTTTTGACTTGTCTATACCTCTCAAGCCGAGTTGTTGAGGGATGGGTTTGTTCGTATAATTGACTTCAGAAGCTTTTACTAAGTTTGAAGTTATCAAAGATAGTAAAAATAATATTATTAAAAGTATTAGACTTTTTTTCAAACTAGACTCCTTTAGTCAAACGTAACTTTAGACTTAACATTAGCCTCAATAATCTCTACAGAAGGTGATTGAGCGACCGGTTGAATAGGCATCGGCAGGCCTGAAAGATTTCCACCACCTGAATAGTTGCTGATTGGCACTGAAGCAGGTAAGTTTGGAAGTGAGGACATTGAATTAGCGCTATAATTGCTTATTTGTTTATGTCTTTTGTGATAAACCTTTTTGTCATTGGCGTTTCTTGCTACCAATACTAAATTCCCTTTAGAAGCGTTTGATATAAAGTCAGAAATGCTGTCGGCAGGTACTTCAAAAGTAACAGAATCGGCACTTGAGAGCGCGACTGGCGCACCTGGAGTTTTAGCACCTTCGGCTGAAATTATTCTTACGTTTTCCATAATCCAATTGCTTCCCTCTGATGCCGAGTAGATGTCCACGGATGAGCCAGGCATCATTTTATCAGAACGTCCTTCAAAATTTGTTACTGGCAAAGTCAAGGCTCTGTAGCCTTCTTTTAGCGAAACTTCGTCGTTAGAAATTTTTGCAATTTGGGCGGTGGTAAATTCTGCTCCGCTTGAAATGTCTTGCAAAAGAACCTTGTTCACAACGTCAGAGCGATTTTCAAACGCGTTTGTGTTTATTGTTTCAAACTGTTTGAAGTCAACGTCTTCTTCAGACACAATTTCGCCTGCTTTTAGGTTCGCTGTGGCGACAGCGTAGGCGTAGTTGTTTTTGTACTGGCTTGCTTTAACTTTTTGCATAACTTCAATCAGTTTTTGTTGTTCGCTCAGTTGTCCACTCATATTTTTAAATGCAGAATAAGAAACAGCAGTTGCCAAAATCGCAACTATTGTTGCCAAAATTATCTTTGATCTATTTTTATTGCTCCGCATCTATCACTGACCCCAAACTTATACACAATTATCTCTATAAATAGAAAGCATAAAATTATGTATTTCCCTCTATTATTCTACTATACAAGGGCAAAGAACTCAAATCTATACTTTGTTTGGTGTATTTATGCGATCAAATACCCACAAATACTAGTTATTCGTGGGTATTAAAGAAATTATTTCATTAATCTTTGTTAACAATTATTTTTTGCTCAACAGCAAAACGGAAGCCAGAACTCTGTCTTTTAAGCTAAATCTAAAATATTTAACTTCTTTGTGTACGTTTTCGTTGTACTCAGGTTTTTGATAATTGATTAAATACTTCATAAATTCGGGACTATACATACCAACACTCCTTTTTAGGACATCCAAAAATCCAAATCTTCCACTATATATAATAACTAATTTTTCATCAAAAAATTGCTTTTTTAAGCAGCAATTTTACATAAGTTAATAGAAATTACTATACTTTCGTTACAAATCCTGAAAAAAATGGTATTATACGTTTTATAAGGTTAATTAGTAAGGAGAAAATATGTTAAAAAAGGCGCAGAGTCTTACCGAGGTCGGTATAATGGCAGCTATAGTTACTTTAATTACAGTTGCTGCGTTTACAATAATCAATAATCAAAAACTGAAATTGGTTGATATGTCTGCAGTTAAGCTGACAACTCCTGCTTCAACCTCCTCAACGGATATTGCTTCGACATCTGCTGGCAGCTCAAGTTCTACATCGAGCTCGGCTTCAGGCAGTGCATCAACATCTACATCTACATCTTCAAGTAGTTCGACTTCTTCTGCTAGCAGCTCCTCTGGTAGCACTTCAACAGCAACTGCAAACCCTGGAACAAGTACCGCAGCGGAAACCGCTGGCAAGGTTGCAGTTAAAGGATTCACCGGTATAGGTCTTGGTATTGGTGGCAAGCCTTAGTTGAAAATCTGTCTCAAAGAATGTTGTTAAGTTTTGTTAAGAATGTATATATATGTTCTTAATCCTCATAAATACACTGTATGATTGGTTTTTGAAGATTATCTGTATCAATTTTGAAAAAAAGATTATATAATTTCTTAATAAACTAGCAAAAAAAATTCTGTGCGTGTTTTATAACATAAGTATTTATAAACGAGATTAAGAGAAAAACAGGTAAACACTATGAGAGAAATCAAAAACAATGTAGAAATAGGTAAAGTTCAAAAGCAAGAAGTTAAGCCTAATGTTGCGCCTTCTGTTGAAACAACAGCGCCGGCACAACCTTCTACTGAACCCGAAAAAGAAATAAAAGACTTTTCTAATCCTTCCGCTGAAGTTTTAGGACGTTCACAAGTTGTTGTTGGCAAAGCTGACAACCTAAAAGAAGATATTAAATTTGGCATGGCTAATCCGGCTGCAATTAGCAGTTCAGATAAACTTTTCAACTTAGCACTTGCTAAGCTTGAAAATGAAGGCGATCCGAATGCGTATGAAAAAGCTTGCGCTATTTCAACGTCACCTGATTTTAGAGAGTTACTTTCTAAATAAATAATTTCAAAAATATCAAAAGGGGCAAATTTCTTAATGAAATTGCCTCTTTTGCGTTATTTAGTCAAATCTTAATCTTTTTTAAAGCAATCTTTGCAAAATACGTCTTTGCCTTCAATTGGCTTAAAAGGTACTTTAGTTGCAACGGCGCATTTTGTGCAAATGGCGTCGTAAAGCTTTTTTCTTTTTTCTTGCTTACGAATTTTTCTGCACTCAGGGCATCTTTTGGGTTTGTTTGTAAGCTCTTTTTCCGCGTAAAATTCTTGTTCGCCTGCCGTAAATACAAATTCGCAACCGCAGCCTTCGCAAATTAGTGTTTCGTCTTGGTACATCGACTTTCTCCTAGTTGAGTAACGGCCCTGTCTTATGTTTTTAGAGCCACTATATATTAAATCTTTTTTGCAATTTTTGCAAGGTCTATAAATTCCTTAACAGAACTAACTGGGATTGCAAACCCGATACCGATATTTGATTTGTTGTTGTCGGGATTGTATATCGACTGGCTTATCCCAATCACTTCGCCGGTTGAATTCAGAAGTGGTCCGCCTGAGTTGCCTGGATTTATTGCCGCATCGGTTTGGATTTTGTTCTTTGAGTAATCTATTCGAGAAACTATTCCCTCTGTCAGAGTTCCGTTAAATCCAAACGGATTGCCAATCGCCAAAACTTTTTGGCCGACTCTTATATCATCGGAGTTTCCGAGTTTAATTACGCTTAAAGTTTCTTTTGGGGTGATTTTTAACAAAGCTAAGTCATTATTTTTCCCTAAAATTGACAGAATGGTAGCTTTGTAAACTTTGCCTGAAGCTGTTGTTACGTCAATATCTTTGGCATCATCGAGCACGTGCGAACTTGTCAAAATAATCCCGTCGGCGCCAATTATACAACCCGTCCCGCTGGAGACGCCTTCGATGAGTTGTGCGTCAATCGAAACTATTGATGGCGTTATTCTTTGATAAACGTTTATGTTTATCATTTCGTCTTCATCATAATGGTGCGCCTGACAAACTTGTGTTTGTGCGAACGCAAACATTATTACAAAAGCTATTACTGTTTTTTTTATTAAATTATTCATAATTACACCTCTTCCCTCATCGTAAATTCTGCATTATTTTGGTGTTTTTCGCTATCTACAAGTAAAAAATAAAAGATTAATTGTTGGCATGATTAAAATTTTAATGCTACAATATACGAAAAAGTGAATTACTATGTGAAAGGAGATATTATGAACAGAATTGATTTATTTAAACAACATTTAAACGAGAAAAGAGCGGTAAAAGTTATTGCTGGGATTGACAATTTTGATATCGAAAACATCAAAAAAGTTGTATCAGCTGCTAACCAAGCAGGTGCAAGCGCAATTGATATATGTGCAAGCGAAGAAATCTTAAACATCGCGCGCCAATTAACTGAACTTCCAATCTTCGTATCTTCAATTATCCCTGAAGAACTTGCTCAAGCGGCTAGAATGGGCGCTGACGCTATCGAATTGGGTAACTTTGATGCATTATACAAAAGCGGAATCCAAATGGGCGCTGATGAAGTTTTAGAACTTGCAAAAAGAACAATGTCTTTGATTAATAGAGAAGAAACATTTGTTTGTGTAACTGTTCCAGGACACATTTCAGTAGCTGAACAAATTGATCTTGCTAGAAACCTTGAAGAAATCGGCGTTAACTTAATCCAAACTGAAGGTGCTGCAATTGCAAACGTTCAAAGCGAAGGCGCTAGAGGGTTAATCGAAACAGCTCAAATTTCAATTGCTAACACAATTGAAATTGCAAGAAACGTTGAAATTCCTGTAATGACAGCTTCAGGAATCACTTCAACAACAGCGGCAATGGCATTCGCAGCAGGCGCAAGCGCAATCGGCGTTGGCTCTTGCATCAACAAACTTGATTCTTCAATCAACATGATGGCAGTTGCAAGAAGCTTGGTTGAAATCGCAAGCAAAAACATCCAAAGAGAATTGATTAACGCATAATTAATTGAATTATATTTAAAGAGTCCACAATTTATTTTGTGGACTCTTTTTTTAATGTTTTATGACGATAGGGTAGCAATCCCACCCTACTTTAATATTTGTTGGTGCACTACATTCTTCTAATCCATTTACCTTTGACGGTTTTTATAGATATGGCTTCTTTAATATTTTCCGGAAGTATTTTTGAAAGAATTTTTTTAAGCGATTCAACCTTTTTAATAGTGCTTTTTGGTGTTGGTACATATTCATCTATATTGTACTCATTTGGTGAGGTTCTACTATATTTTGTAATGACTCTTTCTGAATTGAATTGATTAATATCATATCTTACATTATGAGTATCATGTTTACGGACTATTTTCTCATTACCACTTATTTCTATGGTTGTTCCACTTGGTAGCTTAGTTAAATAGGCAACACGGTGTGGCTTTCTATCGACTTCAAAATTATTTCGACTAGAAACATTAAATCCATTTATTTGGTCCATTTTTTGTTCTCCTTTTGTTTTACATTTTGCTAAAAACTCCTCAATTATTAGAATTGCCATGAAAAATCCTATCCTATCCTATCCTATCCTATCCCTCATTATGATTGCGTTTTAGCAGTTTAAAATTCGTATTTACATTTTGTAATAATTTCTGAGAAAATTAAAATTTTGCCCATTCTTTTATTTCATGTATAATCAAATTATGGAAATAAATAAAACATTAGTGAAATATCCGTTTTTGACAAAAGACGTTGAAGTTTATAAGCTAGAGAATGGTCACACCATTGTGCTTGCGCACAAAGAGGGCGGACTTGTTAACGTTTCTTCTTGGGTCAAAACAGGCTCAATAAATGAAGACGAAAAAAACAACGGAATCTCACACTTCCTTGAGCATTTGATGTTCAAAGGAACAACAAAGCATAAAGCAGGCGACTTTGACCGCATTTTGGAAGCAAAAGGCGCCATCGTAAACGCAGCAACATGGAAAGATTACACGTTTTATTATGTAACCCTTCCAAAAGGCGAAAATAACAAAGATTTTTATCAAGCAATCGAACTTCACGCGGATATGATTTTAGATCCGTTAATCCCCGAGCACGAAGTCGGTGTGCCGTTTGATTTAAACGACAAAGAATTCAAAAACAAGCGCGAACGCCACGTTGTAATCGAAGAAATTCGCATGCGTCAAGATCAGCCTTGGACAAAAGTTTATAACGCTTGTAACAAAGGGATGTACACAAATCACCCTTACAAACGTGATGTTATCGGAACTCCGGAGATAATTTCTCAAGTTTCTCAGAGCGAAATTATGGAGTATTACAAAAGTTTTTATACGCCTGAAAATATTACAACAATTATCGTTGGTGAATTTGACAACGAATTTGTTTTGAACAAAGTTATAGAAGAATTCGGAACTCAATGGTCTGAGCGTAAGACTAAAAAAATAATCAATGAGCTTGATAAACCGATTCAGGAAACAAAATATCAAGAGCAAAAAGCGCAATTAAACTCTGCGTTTATGATGTTTGGCTACTTAGGACCTTTGGCATCTGATTTGAAAAATTCTACGGCTTTAGAGATGCTTTCTCTAATCCTTGGAGATGGAACAAGTTCTAGGCTTCACCAAAATTTGATAGAAAAACAGCCTGAACCGATTTTTAATATGGTTAATGCAGAACATTATCAATTCAGAGAAGGCGACAATTTCTTTATCCAAGCAAACTTTAAGCCCGAAAAAAAAGATGTTGCATTAGAGTTAATCAAAAAAGAACTTGAAAATCTTCAAACAAGTTTGGTTGAAGAGCACGAATTTTTAAAAGCAAAGAAAAAAATTAAATCTCAGTTTGCATGTAACGCGGAAACAGTTTCGGAAATAGGCGAAACAATCGGCTACTATATGACTGTATGCAGTGACTTGGCGCTTGTCGAGGAGTATTTGAAAGTGTTGGAAGACATTTCAGTTGAGTATTTGCAAGAAACTGCTAAAAAGTATTTAAATATAAGCAGCGCGAGCATTTCAGTGCTTTTGCCAGAATAAATTTCAAAGCAGATTGTATTTTCTCCTCTCCCTCAAGGGGCGAGGATTTTGGTACGAAGTATATCTCTTAGTTTGTAATATAAGTTTACAAACTCCTAAAAATCCTAAAGTATTTTTTAGAAAATCCGTAATCATGGTTACGAGAAGTTATAAAAAAACTATTTTAGAAAAGGAGTATGTGTGATGTACGAAAGTTATTCTTGGCCCGGTGCCTACAGTTTCAAAGATGAAATAAAAATGTTCGTTGTATGGTTCAAAGAGCTCTTTGACGGTACACTCAAACAAATCGAAGCAACAGAAAAGAAGATTTAAACCCCGTTGGAAACATAGATAGCGAAAAGGACAAAAGCGCGCAAATTCATTTTATGAGTTTGCGCGCTTTGCAAATCATCAATTTTTATGCAAAAATTTAGGTATGTTTGCAAAAGATTTAAAAGAAAAATACCAATTTTTAACGGAATATTTTGAGCAAGGATTTAAAAATCCAGACAGAGCAATTGCTCATAGTATTTTGTTCTACGGGCAGGACGTTTCAGCTCAATATAAGCTTGCTTCAGAAATAGCAAGACTTTTAAACTGCAAAGAATTCCAAACTCAGGATTGTAGCTGTCTAAACTGCAATTGGGTAAAAGAGCGCCAGCATCCTGCTGTTTTGACAGTTTCAAAAGTTGATTCCAAACCCTCAGATGATGAATCTAAAACGGTAATTTCTGTTGCACAGTCTCGTATGATTAAAAGTTCGCTGATGAATACGTCGGACTATCACAGAGTTTTTATATTTTGTGATGCAGAAATAAAAGAGGGCGTTTGGACGCCGTCTGGGTTAAATATGTTCAATATCCAAGAAGTTGCGATAAACGCTTTGCTCAAAACAATCGAAGAGCCGCCTGAAAATACTACGTTTTTCTTTCTAACAAGAGACAAAAATGATTTGATAGAAACAATAATTTCTCGCTCGCAAAGCTTTTTTGTTCCATCATATGACACGGAAAACACTGATTGTGATTGTGTTGAAAACATCTTGGACGATTATCCGAATATTGAGCGCAAAGATTCACTCGATATGGCTCAAAGATTTTTTACACTGTCAAAAGAACACGGCAGTGAGAAAATTTTGGCACAAATCCAAAACTTTTTGCTTTCCTTGCTAAAATCAAATTTGGAAAATGATGTTTTGAAATACAAGATTTTCGCTGACGTAAAATCAGCAGAATACGCTCAAAAACAAATAGAAAAGCATATCACACCCCTCTTGGCGTTTGAAAATATGTGCTTAAATATCACTAAATAGCGGTGACCATAAAATTTGTATAGCTAAATTTATTTAATTTGCTCGTACACATGTTCAAAATAACTTGCAATGGTACTTTGAATATAATCAAGCTCGGAATCATTAAGTCCGAAATATAAAGGAAGACGAACAAGGCTGTCAGAAATCATATCAGTTATGCTCATGTCGGTGGCAATTTTCCCGATTTTAAGCCCCATTACCGAGCTATGTAGAGGGATGTAATGAAAGACAGGGTTGATTCCATTTTCTTTCATGTGTGAAATAAAATTTGTTCTTGCCTTTAAATCGTTGAATAATACATAATACATATGGGCATTATGCTGGCAATTTTTGGGAATAAAAGGTCTTTTTACAAGCCCTTTAGCTTCAAATTCTTTAAAAAATTCGTCGTATTTCTGCCAAACGTCGAGTCTTTTTTGATTAATT
>Ga0302215_10001836_pt1 | contig 14894 bp, 11 predicted proteins | sample II_Fen_N3_1_FD_194580 | JGI IMG/M metagenome (GOLD analysis project Ga0302215, IMG submission 194580) | Peat permafrost microbial communities from Stordalen Mire near Abisko, Sweden - II_Fen_N3_1 | ecosystem: Environmental > Terrestrial > Soil > Wetlands > Permafrost | place: Sweden: Abisko...
CTTTCTGCCGTTAATGGTTTAAAGCAATTTTGTGTTGCATCAATCATCATCTGAACCATTCCCTCAACATTTCTGTCTGATGTAATTGAACCTGCGAATTCTAATCCTAAAATTCTTGCAATTGATGTTCTTACCTGTTCTGGGTTCAAAAGTTCTCCTTCAATTTCTGCTGATTTTAGAACGTCTAATGTCAATGTTTCTAGTAAAGCTTCATCTCTCAAGTCAAAGCCTAACGATTCCATTTTACCAATTAAACGACCTTGAAGGTTTCTTGCCTCGCTCAGTAGACCAATAAATTCGTCACTTTTCCAAGTAAAGTTTGGCCAATTATCTTTTTCATGTATGTAATTACTCATTCGTCGTAAATTTTGCAACAAATATACACATTATTCTCCGCATATAGTATTTTTCGTTGTGTTATTTGCAACGATTAAGTACTTTATTCGTTGCAAATCTTTTTTTTATGCTTGCAGGTAACGACCGAGGCTATGGGCATTTGGCGGTTTGCGGGAGCATTCGCTCTCGTGAAACGACGGAGTGAATGCGGGCGCAAAACCTGCTAAATGCACGTCGGCCAGCCAATGAACATAGGCGTGTGTTAGGCTGTTGCCATTTTGTTTTTCAATTACCTTTATTATTCAAGAGCCAGTCAATTGCGTTTATTTGTTTCACTCCGTTATGGTTTCCCGTTTCGTAATCCATTGTAATAAGTAATCGTTCGTTGAAATCCGGTATTTTATTAAACGGAGCGAGTTCACGTTCAAGTGTCGTTTTCTCTTTTACCGTATATGCTACTTGAATATATTGTGTGTAACCATCTTTGTTACGGACAACAAAATCGACTTCAAGGTTATCTGTTTTTCCTATCCAGATTTGATAATTTCGGCGAAGCAGTTCAAGATATATAACATTTTCTAATAAATGTCCTGCATCTGCTGTAAGTTCTTTTCCGAGCAATGCATATCTTAAACCTAAATCTACAAGATAGTATTTCTCCTGAGTTGCCAAATGCTGTTTTCCTTTTATGTCGTATCGGTTTACTTTATAAAACAGATAAGATTCCACGAGTGTGTCAATGTACTTTGATACTGTTTTATTGTCAATTTTTTTTCCGTTTGCAGTAAGAACTTTTGCAATATTTCTTGCCGAAACACTTGAACCTATACTGTCAATCAGAAAATGAACAACTTCGTTATATGACGTTTCATAATATATTGTGTGTCGTTTTTGTATGTCATTTTCGTAAATGTTTCGAAAAACTGTTTTCAGATATTCGTATGCATAACTTTCTCCTGATTCTATAAATCCAACAGATTCGGGAAAACCTCCTGTTCGCATATAATCAGCAAAAGCACGGTCCGAATTTGCTGTTTTTCCGGTATATTCCAAATATTCGGCAAACGAGAACGGTAAAACATTGATTTCATAAGCCCTGCCTGTATGTATAGTTGCTAATTCGCTGGATAAAAGGTAAGCGTTAGAACCTGTAACATACAAATCTATATTCGGTGTAACATATAATCCTTCAAGCAGTTTCTCAAATCCTGGGATATTCTGAACTTCGTCAATGAAAACATAATTCGTTACAGATTCTTGCAACAAAGTTTTAATATAATCGTAAATTTCTTTCCAGTTTTTTTCAGCAAGAAAACGAAATTCGGGTAAATCCATATTTATGGAAATAATCGACACATTCGGATTGTTTGCCTTTAATAGTTCTTGAAATTGTTGAAATAAAGTCGATTTTCCTGAACGGCGAACACCTGTTACTACTTTTATAAAATTTTTGTCTTTGAGAACAAGAAGTTTATTAAGTTCTATTTTTCTTGAAATTTTGAGCATAAGATTATTTTTCAAATTTATTCTACAAAGATAATGAAATTCCTCAAAGATTATTATTGTGTTAGGTTTGAGGAATTATGTTCATGCAAAAGTGTCGTTTTTTTTATGGTGCCGCCTAACGACTGAGGCTATGGGCATTTGGCGGTTTGCGGGAGCATTCGCTGTCGTGAAACGACAAAGTGAATGCGGGAGCAAAACTGCCGGAATGCACGTCAGCCAGCCAATGCACATAGGCGGGTGTTAGGGGCTAGGCGTTTTCATGTTCACTAGTTTTCATTTCTTTTGGAAAATATCTTCTAGCTTTTTGTCAAGTTGTTCTATGACACCACTACCGCCTCTGTGAATAATTTTGCCATTAGGATTAATCAAAATAGTAGTTGGGAAGGAAGATACGTTATAAGTTGAAGTTATATCTTCCTTCCCTGACAAATCGCAGATATTCAACCAGTTCATTCCATATTTCGTTACAAAACCAGATATTTTATTTCTGTCAGCTTCGTTATATTCATGTGCGATACTCATAATTTCCAAGTCAGGGTATTGTTTATGTATGTTTGCAATATGCGGCAATAAAGCAATACATGGATTGCACCATGTTCCCCAGAAGTCGAGAAGCACATATTTTCCCTTGAGTTTGTCTAATTTAAACTCCTTTCCTCTAATATCTTTTTTGTTAAATGAGAGGGCATAAAACCCTTCATTGAAACCTAATAATTGTTCTTTTTTTAAATCTGTCGTATTTGTTATCTGAATATCAATAGCAGTTCTGTTTTCTGAAATTGAAATTGGCTTGAGTACTAAGCTGTCAATTAAAAATGCATCTTTATCTTCATTAAACTTATAGTTACTAGGCCTGTTTTCATCAAATTTTATGGAGTCTGTCAATAAATACAGAAACTTTCCTGACGGATTTTCCATGTCATTTTTGATTATTATTACGTACGGCTTATTGTCAATACGTAATACTCCTTTGTAATACTGGTTTATACCTAACAATAACATGTATTTTTGTTGTATTTCATTTCTCTGACTAAAAGTAATTTTTCCGAAGCTTCTAAAAGTGGGACTTACGAAATAAAACTTCTTTTGTTCATCATTCGAGGGAATAAGTATAGGTTGAGGAGAATAATAGCAATTTATATTGCGCGAGTCATAATAGTACTTATAATCATCGGAGAAGTCTTTATTTTTATTAATGTCTATAACACATAACCGTTCTTTTTCATTTATATCTCCAATCAGCATAAACAATGTGTCATTTTTGAAAGGATAATACTTAACTAAACTGTTATCATCATTCATATAATCAGGAATACCTTTTAGTTCTGCTCTGTTTTCATAAAGTCGTGTAGAATAATATGATGCAGGTACATTCGTTTTAGTTTCAAGAGGAATGCTTATAATCCGAGATTGAGAGTTGTTGCTTGCCGCAGATTGAAAAGCGAATAAAATTAAAAGTCCCAAAAATCTAAATTTGTTTTTCATGGTGTTTATTTTATTTTTCTGTGATTTATTTTGTACTTTGTTCTAAAGAAAATAGTAGTTTTTTTGTCGTAAACTGAACTTAGATTTTTTTTTTACGCTTGCCCCTAACGACCGAGGCTATGAGCATTTGGCGGTTTGCGGGAGCATTCGCTGTCGTGAAACGACAAAGTGAATGCGGGAGCAAAGCCGCCGGAATGCACGTCAGCTAGCCAATGCGCATAGGCGGGTGTTAGGGGTTTGTTGCTTTCACTCGTCAAGTTTGTTGTTGATAAGTTCTTTCAATTCTTTCTTGCTTGGCAAAACAGTCAGGTATTTACTGGCAAAAATTTGTTCGTTGTTTTCCGGGAGTGTGATTTCAACGAGCGTGTCGTTTTTCTTCTTACAAAGAATAATTCCAATCGTTTTATTTTCAGTGTCAAGCTTCACAAATCTGTCGTAATAGTTGACATACATTTGCATTTGTCCGAGGTCTTGGTGGGTAATTTCTCCAATTTTAAGGTCAATCAGCACAAAACATTGAAGCAAACGGTTATAAAAAACTAAGTCTACACGAAAATGCTTGTCGTCAAATGTAAATCTAACTTGTCGACCGACAAAAGTGTAGCCCTTTCCTAATTCAAGCAAAAAGTGCTCTAATTTGTCGATTAATTTTTGTTCTAATTCGCTCTCTGAATATTTCGTTTCTTCGGGTAATCCTAAAAACTCTAACACGTAAGGGTCTTTGAGTGAATCTTGTGCTTTTTCAATTATCAGTCCTTTTTCGGATAGTTTTTTTACTTCATTTTTATTTCGACTTAATGCTAATCTTTCGTAAAGTGAGGTGTCAAATTGTCGTTGCAATTCTCTTAAACTCCAACTGTTTTCGGCAGTTTCAATTTCATAAAACTTACGTTCTTCCACGTTGTCAATTCTCATCAACATAAGATAATGTGACCAACTCAATCTGAATTCGTCAGACACTGTCTGACCTTTTGAAAAAGTTAGGTAGAATGTTCTCATTTGCTTTAGGTTAGTGGTCGAAAAGCCTTTGCCAAATTCAGTTGTCAGTTTATGGGATAACTCAGTAATTAGATTTTGTCCATATTCAGCTTTGGATTTACCATTTTGCTCTTCTTCAACAATCAATCTGCCAATCTCGAAATAAGTGTCCACAATGGTTTTGTTAACCGATTGAACAACAGTCCTTCTTGCCGACTTGAGTAAGTCTAGAATCCGTGAATAAAAACCATCTTCGTTTACGCTTAATTTGCTCATATTATTGATATTAAAGTTCTTTCCAACAAAGATAATTCAATTTTTACAAAGTTTGTTTTCTTTTTTTCTACTATGCCGCATAACGACTGAGGCTATGGGCATTGGCGGCTTGCGTGAGCATTCGCTGTCGTGAAACGACAACGTGAATGCGGGCACAAAGACCGCTGAATGCACGTCAGCCAGCCAATGGACATAGGCGTGTGTTAGGCGGTCGTAGTTTAGTTTCTTTCGTCGTTTTACTTTCAACCAGTAAGATGAGCGTCTTCTCGTCAAACTGTTTTTCTCAATTCATTCGCTCGTAAACCGCACTTTCCAGCCTGAATGCAAAGAAACTTGTCAGTTCATTTTGTTTTCTTCAAATCGAACCAATAATAATTTTACAAATTAACGAATAATTTATTAAGTTTTCAAATATAAAAGTGTTTTTTCTTTCTTCTTTTCTCTGTTTTAAAGCAGAAAAGCTGTCGAAATGCGGAAAGTCGAGGTGTCCAAAACTTTCCTGTAAGCATTCTCTCGACAACTCGAAATGGGTTTTCTCTTCTTTCGAGTTGTCATAGAGAGTTTGTTACTCTTTCTTTTCTTTCTTTTTAAGTCGGAATACACTTTCCGCCCGAAAACCCAGAAAGTCAATAAGTCAGAAGTTGTTTTTCAATCGTCAACTCACAATTTCACGGTTTTCAGTCGTTATGTGTCATAGTCGTAATGATACTCACTCAATTCTTTCCATAGAAAATCTGCGAGGAATTGTCCGCCGATGAAAAGTCGAAGTAGGAGAGGAGTGAATCGTTATTGATTTCATCTGTTGATGTCGCAAAAGCGGACAGTTCTTCAAAGATTTTTCCTTCCGTAATTCTGTCTGTCTTTCATTTTGTACTATGCCGCCTAACGACCTAGGCTATCAGTGCGTAGCCGGATTGCGGTGCGCAGATTTGTCGACAGACAAATCAAGCCGCAAGCGGGAGAAGCACTACCACCACCGCACACAGTAGGCTATGACTGATAGGGGTGTGTTAGGCGGTCGTTATTGGTTTTTCTTCGAGTTAATCATCAATCTATTAAATTCAAAAATACAATGAAAAACGAAATTAAATTTCAAGATGAAAATCATTTAAGTTCTAATAAAAAGGATTGGACTGATTTACAATGGTTAAACGAGTTTTATAAATTTCTTCAAGGAGAACTTCCTGAAGGAATGCGATTACAAAAAGGACATAAGCCAAATATGAGTGAAAAAAAAGCGTTCACAATTGTTTGGTATCTTCAAGAACATATTAGAATATTGCCTGATAATATTGAACGTTGTGATATATGCGGTGATTTATATGATAGTAATTCAGAGGGCATTCATTGGGAAACAAAAGGTAAATTTTATTGTGGTTGCTGTTCTGATTTAGTTCCTGAAAATTATGATCGGGGGCGGCGTTAGTTTTTATAATGCCGCCTAACGATCGAGGCTATGGGCATTTGGCGGTTTGCGGGAGCATTCGCTGTCGTGAAACGACGAAGTGAATGCGGGAGCAAAACCGCCGGAATGCACGTCAGGAAGCCAATGAACATAGGCGTGTGTTAGGGGCTAGGCGATTAATCTTTAATCAATCTGATAGTTTCACATGTTTTGTTGTCAAAAGTTACTTTCACTAAATATACTCCAGTTGAATAGCTTGATATATTCACATCTTTTTCAGAGTTTTTTCCACAAAAATTCTCAGAAAACATTTTCTTACCAAATATATCAAATATCTCTATTGAATAAAAAGTCAACTGTGCTGTTGAAATATGTATTATATTTTCAATTTTGTGAATCGATAAATTTCTTTTCAATGTATAGCTCTTTTCAATTTCTGTTGTTATTGTCGGAAAGTGTTTTAAAATGACATTTCCTGTGATTAAATAAATTGTGGTATCGTTAATTGTCGAGAAATCGGAGTGATATGTGTCGATCATTGTACTCCATGAATAAAACTCTGTTACACGATTCCAATAAAACTCTTTCCCTGTTGTTTTGTAAACATCAATTGCATTCTCACCACCGTTCGTTAAAATGCCGCAAAAGGCACCATAACCAATGCTATCATTTATAAAAGTATAGCCTGAAAGTGAAGGTCCGGATTCGTATGACCAGGAAGTCGTAAGTTTCTTATGTAAAATTGAGTTTATGGATTCACTTCTGTCTCCACCTGACAAGAATATCTTAGAATTATTGATTGGCAATGACACAGAATAATAATTCAGAGGTATTTCTGCACCAGGGATATTTATTGTTTCATTTTCCCAAACATTACCACCGTTTATAGTTTTATATAGTTGATTGTTATTTCCAGCAATATAACCTGTTTCACTTCGAAATGCGACATCATTTAAATTTGAGCTTGTTTGTAAGTCAACGATTTGCCAATTCTCTCCTTCATCGGTAGAGTGTAAAATAGTACCATTATCACCGACAGCCCATATGTTATTTAAATTAATAAATGCTATTGCATTGAGATTTTGTAGAGTATTAGAATTTTTTGAAATCCAGTCAACACCACCATTTGTAGTTTTCAAAATAATTCCTTTTTCTCCTACAACAAGGCCAGTATTCATGTTGAAAAATACAATATCTTTTAGAAGGTTGTTCGAGTTAGTGAAAGTTTTCGTCCAATTGTAACCTCCATCCGTAGATTTAGCAACCATTCCAAGTCCACCAAACCGATTGGTTGATCCTGCTACAAAAACTGTATCAACACTTGTTGCATATATTTTCCATAGATATTGGTCGTTTAAACCAGATAAATGTTGCCAAATTTCTTGTCCATTCAAATGATTTTGTCCGTAAAGCAAAATACAAATTATTAGTAATAGTTTTTTCATAATGTAGAATTTATTTAAGTTATAAACGGTTGATTTGTAGCTGGTATTTCTTTTTTTTTCGCTTGCCCCTAACGACCGAGGCTATGGGCATTTGGCGGTTTGCGGGAGCATTCGCTGTCGTGAAACGACAAAGTGAATGCGGGAGCAAAAACCGCGGATTGCACGTCAGCCAGCCAATGAACATAGGCGTGTGTTAGGGGCAAATAGCTTTGTCGTATAGTTTGTTTGTCGTCGTCTGTTTAATGCTAAAAGTTTGTTTGTCGATACGTCAGCCTGTATTTCCGTTTTTTTTTCGACCAACAAAACAGTCGTAAAGTTAATAGTTTTTCTTAAATTCACGTTGTCGAGTTTGTGAATTATTCAAGTCAGAAGTTTGTCTCTTTTTTTTCGAGTTGTCTAGGCGCAAAAGTCGCAAAAGTAATTCCTAAAATCTGCCGTAATGAGCAATTTGTTTTATTGTCTTTCTGTTCTCTGTCGAAACGCCGAAAACGTTTTCTGTTTCCCCGTGTTTTTCAGTTGTTATGGTCGTAACATGAATCACAAGTCGATTTTATGTTTGATTTATTTCTTAAAAGTGATCTGGAGGTCATTTTATTTCTTTAATAAAATTAGGTGGTTTACATTCCCATACTTTGTTTTTGTCCCTAATGATAAATTTATCTTCATTGTTCCTTGGGTTTTCCTTGTCAAAATTAAAAGTCGCTGGATCTGCTTCTTTGAATATCTCGTCATGAATATAGACATGGAGTTTGTCAACTGCAAAATAGAAGTACTTTGGCCCTTCGATAATTCTAAATGTTTTACTATCTGCTCCTTCAATCTCATAGCCCCGATAAAATACGCTTTTCCCATCAGTTCCATAATCGTTACCTATGTATTGAAATGTTTCAGGTTTAACTCTCTTTACTTTTATTTCTGAATAAAAACTTGCATTACAATCTGCATCTTCAATAATCTCTTCTACTTGGGGATAATACAAATGATTCTTATCTTTTGCATAATTTGAACCAGCTAAAACTTTAAAAGTCTTTATGTCAATTCCTCTAAGTGGTTTTACATTACAACCAATTGTTCCACCATAAATTGAGTTGCCTATTCTAGTATAACCATCAACTCTTTCATTACTATTTAGTGAAATCCAACCAACATTGTTCTTTATATATTCTTCTGTCTTGTCAATGATTCCTGTCGGTTGAAAATACTTTGTCTGGCTATAACAGCACGACGACACTAAGATCAATAAAGTAAAAATTCTCGTTTTTGTTCTCATATTTATTTTTTTTGCTAATGCCCCTAACGACCGAGGCTATGGGCATTTGGCGGTTTGCGGGAGCGTTCGCTGTCGTGGAACGACAAAGTGAATGCGGGAGCACAACCGCCGGAATGCACGTCAGCCAGCCAATGAACATAGGCGTGTGTTATGCGGTCGTTTTTTAGTCTTCAGTCGTAGGTTTTATCATTTCGACATAGTTAATAGGTTTTGCCAATACAGGAACGTTGTCCAATGTTTTACCTTGTTCAAATATTTGTCTCCAATAATCGTAATTCTTTTTTCCAGCGAATATTGTACCAGCCATTCCTCTATCCTTCCATAAAGGTAATGATTTTAAATTTCTCACGAAGTTGGTTATGTTAGTCCAAAGTTGCTCGTCAAATTTCTGTTGAAAGACTGAACTTCTATTGAACTTTCTTCCTGTATTGCTAAAATAGTTATTTATAACATCGCTTATATAGCTTAACCAATTTATCAATATTTCCTCTTTACTCATACGATAAGCAATCAGATGGTTATCTGAAATATCCATATCTTTTCCGTCAACAATTTTACTTTCAATTCTTGTTACACCAATTTCAGGTTGAAAACTTGAAATGTAAATTTCTTCTGCAAGGATATTCAACAACTTAATTGCTTGTGATATTTCTAGTTCTCTAGGATTTAGTCCTTCGTCTGATTTGAAGTTTATAGGTGTAGTAAGAAGTTGTTTGCTGTCAATGAAAATAGCTAGAAATGACTTGTCGAATGCACTATAAGAAATAGGCAATTCTTTTGCTTTACCATCTCTGTCAATATAGTCCTTTAGTTTGTTTTCATTTGCCTCTGTGATTGAATGCTTAATGCTGTCAATTATGTATTTTTTTATGTTTGCGTTGTCGCCTTTGAAATAATCAACTAATTTCTGTTCTGAGAAATCAAAATCATCTTCCTTGTAATTATGGTCTTCTTGATATTTTTTGATTCGTTCATAATAAAGCGTATTGTTGAGTTGTCTCATTACAGACTTGTCAAATGCTATTTGGCTCAAAGAACTTCCAGCATTAGTATTAGTTTCAGTTAATCTGTCAATGTCGGGGTCGATAAACACCCTTATCAAAAGTTTTTTATTCCCTAATAAGATTTGAGCTACAGCTTTATGTTGCCCATCAAATATCTTTATTTTATTGTTTTCAACACGGCCTAAACTTAAATGTAGTTGAGGATTTTTCTTGTCAAATTCCTTGACTAACTTACTTATACTATTGTTAATTCCCCTTGGATTAATTAATTCATCGTGGTAAATATATTCGAGCGGAAATGAAATAAAACAAGTTTTCTCATTTGACAAGAAGTCTGTATGAATATCTGTTTCGTATATTTTATTGTCTCCCAAATCAGAGAAACTATAAGACAACTTTTCATTATTCACTGTGTATTTAAAGTCAAATTTCGAACCGTTATAAGCAAGTAAAAGTTGTTTCAGTGATGCTGATTTGTTTTCAGCTTGCAAGGTGTCGTCTTGTACTTTTTTTAGTTTGTAAAGCGTTCTTGCAATTTTTAAGTCAGCGTCTTGTTTAGACTTGTTGCAACTTTCATGAGTGACCGCAAAATTTTCTTCACTATCTTTTCCCTTGTTTGCCAAAGGTTTTATGTGGTCAATGTTTGTGTTGTGAAGATTTAAGTCTATCTTCTCGTTACAAATGAAACAGCTATGATTCTGAATGTGCCATAACTTATCTGTAAGATTGTCGTAGTCTTCAGTCGATAATGATTTTAGATACTTTGATGCCATAATTTTTGTTTATCTGTTTGTTTGTCTTTTTTTTCTAAAATGCCGCATAACGACCGAGGCTATGGGCATTTGGCGGTTTGCGGGAGCATTCGCTGTCGTGAAACGACAAGGTGAATGCGGGAGCAAAACTGCCGGAATGCACGTCAGCCAGCCAATGAACATAGGCGTGTGTTAGGTGCTAGGTGTTTCATTTTCAGTGTTGTCGTAATTTTACAGTTTACTTTTCAACTTCTTCTTCGAAATGATTTTCCTGCAAAGGTTTTCCATTCAGGTCTAAATGTTTCCAAATACCATTATTCTTAATTTTCAATTTGCCTTTCGTTTCCGATTGCCCAAAATAGTCGTAATCAATAATTAGAGAATCATTTTCGCAACGAACAATTTCCTTGTTGTTTATGTCAAGAACGCCGTATTTTCCATTTTTCTTGCATTCGATTAATGAATTCGTATGATACTGTATAGAGTCATAAATAGTTGGAATTAAAACTTTTCCGTCATATGAAATTAATCCCCATTTTTCATTCTGCACAATGTAATGTGCATCAGGACCATATTCTACCCATCCAGAAATACCATCGTATTCAATAGGAGTTACGACTTCATTCTTGAATGATATGGTTCCAAATTTTTGATTTTTCTGAACAATGAGATGTTCTGGCTCTCCATTATTTGTGTCTTCCCAGGCTTCTAAAATCTGTTCGTAGTCAAAAGGAATTATTGTTTTTCCTTTTAAGTCGATTACACCGCACTTGTCATCTCTAAAAGCAAAATAATATGGCTGTAAGCGTGGTGCATAAATCGAATCGTAAATAAAGGGAATCAATGTACTGTTATGATTATCTACGATTCCCATTTTCTTATCTTTCGTTACAATGAAACCTTCATCAATACTACAAACTGTTGTATATTTGTCTGAAAGAATAGAACAATTATTGTCAATTAGATAGAGTTTTTTACCAGTTGTTGCTAAATAAAAGTTGTCAAATAGAATCTTTACTGAATCAAATTCCAATTTAAGTGTCCATTCTGCATTACCATCCAAAATTCGGAATTTATCGTCTGTTTTTACGAGGAATGATTTAAAAGCGTTTTCATAGGAAACTAATGGTTCTTGAGAAATCATATCAAACACTAATGGAGCAACTAATTTACATTGCTTATCTATCACTCCCCACTTACATCCTTTTCTAACCATGGAGTATCCATAATAACTCATTGGTGTAATGGAATCGTATGTGTTATATGCAATTACTTCCTGACATTTTTCATTTAAATATGCAAACTGTCCATCCTTTTTTACAAGTATCAAACCATAATAAGGAAATTTTGTAATTGAGTTAGCATATGAATGTCCATTGGGCTTGATATAAGGGGACTGATAAACTTTGTCAAATATATAATCTGTTAGTTGCTTGTTTTTATTATCGAAGATAGCAAGTTTGTCTTTTCTCTCAAATGTTTTAAATGAAGTGTCTGACGCAAATACTTTTAAACAAAGAACAGATGTCAGAGAAATCAATAAAATTATTCCAAATATAATTCGAGTTCTATTCCTTAGTTTCATATCTCTGTTTATTTGAATTTTGGTTGTTTTGTGTCAAGTTTCAAATCATAGAAACGTCACGCCACAAACCGTTTTTTTTTCTTTTTTTTACACTTGCACCTAACGACCGAGGCTATGGGCATTTGGCGGTTTGCGGGAGCATTCGCTGTCGTGGAACGACAAGGTGAATGCGGGAGCAAAACCGCCGGAATGCACGTCAGCCAGCCAATGAACATAGGCGTGTGTTAGCGGCAGTTTTTTTAGTTCATTTTGTTCATAAAATAGTTCCAAGTCAATTTTGATATGTCTGAAATGATTTTCTCGTTTGTTTCTTCATTTTCATAAGAATTGGAGACGAAAAGAGTTATTATAAAATGTTTTCCGTTCGCTAAAGTTACAATTCCTATATCATTTACTGCGGCAGATATTCCCTTCTCATTAGTCCCTGAAGTACCTGTTTTATGTGCTACAATTGTAGATTCAGGAAGCTGTCCTTTAATTCTTTTCTTTCCAGTAGTTGTTTCAGTCATCGTTTTCCACAAAAAATCGTTACTCTTTTTGGACAAAAGTTTTTCGTCGTAAAATGCTTTTAATAAATTGTTTGACGAATTAGTCGTGGTCCAATTAGTAAATTGAATATTCCAGTCTTTATGCATTTCCTCTTCACTCGCTAGAATTGATATGTCTTTGAAATTCTTGTTTAAAAAATACTGGTTTACAATCTTAGTACCTCCAATTAGTCGTAGTAAAATATCACATCCGATATTGTCACTTTCTGATACGGTATATCTAATTATTTCAGCTAATGTTAGTTTAACTCCATTTGGAAACTTGGCTTTAATTGGACTCCATGTGTCTTGTGTTAAATCAGTTTTTTTAATATTTATTTCTTGATTTAAAGAAAGATTTCCGTTGTCGACTTCAGCTAACACAACAATTGCAATGTGAAATTTAAAAACGCTTTGCATTGGATAATGTCGGTTACCATTAATAGTTAATGTATACTTGTCTTCAATTCCCATAATCGAAACTCCTACATCAGCTTTCTTCGTCGAAATAATCTGCTCAATTTTTTGTTTTAATGAATCTGCTGTTTGAGCCGAAGTTTGATAAGAAACAAAAAGTAATAGTAAACTTGATAAGTAAAAAACCTTTGTCATAATATTTTTATTAAGCATTTCGAATATTTAGTCGATTTATTGGTTGAGTCTTCTTCTTTTTTCTAAAATTGACGCTAACGACTGAGGCTATGGGCATTTGGCGGTTTGCGGGAGCGTTCGCTGTCGTGAAACGACAAAGTGAATGCGGGAGCAAAACTGCCGGAATGCACGTCAGCCAGCCAATGAACATAGGCGTGTGTTAGCGGTTCGGGCTTTTTATTTCCAGTTGTCTTTTTCGTTAATTATTCTCGAAATTTTTCTAAATCCAACAGTCGAAAGTCCACCGAATTTCATTGAAGGAGATAACGGTTTTGCTTCTGTCATTGGCATATGCTCGTCAAGTAAAAGATAAATCTTTCCAACTACTTTGTCGTTAGAATTATAAAGTCGAATATAGTATTCACATTCGTTATAACCCCATGTTGTTTCTTGCCAATCAAAATTTGTAGAGTCATTACAAAAGTCAATGAAGTTAGCAATTTCTGTCTGCTTAAGTGTCTTCCCAGTAAATACTCCAAATAAAGGAATATTCTTGAAAATCATTATTTTACTTACTTTCTGTCCTGGAAAAGAATATATCGTGTCCGCAAAATGAGTTCTATACCTGTCTTTTAATGTTTTGTCACTGTCTCCATTCTGCCATTCAAATTCTTTCAATTGTTCTGTTGTCAATTCACGATAGTCAGTTTGGAAATAGTCATTGTCGTCTGTCCAATACCACAGAGCAATAAGTCCCAAAGTCAGAACTGTTACGAATAATATTTTCAGTATTTTTATTTTAATTTCTTTTCTCAATCTCATTTGTCAATCAGGTCAATAAATTCAATACCACCAATTCGTCCATTTTTAAGCAAGTCAATTACAATATCCCCTTTTTCGTTTTGCTCTAAAACAATGCATTCCTCATGTTGCCAGTCTGAATTAGGCTGATTTGGATTTCTAGAGTCAACAAAACGAAAATACCCATTTTCGGACCAATGTCCTCCATTACAGTTAAGCAATGCAGAAACTAAGTCTTGTCTTTCTGGTTCTTGTTCTTTAACCAGTTTAATCAAATATTCTATGTCAATATGTTCATTCATAGTCTTGTCTTTTTTTTTTAGCCTGACCGCTAACGACCGAGGCTATGGGCATTTGGCGGTTTGCGGGAGCATTCGCTGTCGTGGAACGACAAGGTGAATGCGGGAGCAAAACCTGCTAAATGCACGTCAACCAGCCAATGAACATAGGCGTGTGTTACCAGCAGTCCTTTGTTTGTGTATAGTTGTTCTTCAATTCGTTTTATATGTGATTAATTTCATTTTTGCGGAAGTCAATTACATAAATGCGGAACGCTATTACAACTTTGCGGAAGACAGTTACAACTTTACGGTCGTCAATTGCAAACTTGCGGAAGTTAATTACATAAATATGGAAAGCTATTACACTTTTGCGGATTGCAGTTACAACTTTGCGGAAGTCAATTATAACTTTATGGATTGTAATTACAACTTTGCGGAATATAATTTTAAAAATGTGATTCGCTAATACACATTTACGGAACGCTATTTTACTTTTATGGTTGTCAGCTTTATATTAGTGCTTAGTGTCTTGTCCTAAATTAGCTTGACAGATTTATAACTAATTTCTACTTGTGTGTTGCATATAAAATATCATTCCTATTTAAACAAACTTCGTTCATTTCAATTCCTGGATTTATACTCTATAATAGAT
>Ga0302215_10001838_pt1 | contig 14887 bp, 7 predicted proteins | sample II_Fen_N3_1_FD_194580 | JGI IMG/M metagenome (GOLD analysis project Ga0302215, IMG submission 194580) | Peat permafrost microbial communities from Stordalen Mire near Abisko, Sweden - II_Fen_N3_1 | ecosystem: Environmental > Terrestrial > Soil > Wetlands > Permafrost | place: Sweden: Abisko...
AAATAGTTGGGCGCGTGAAGTGCCGATTCCGCCGCACCATATTTACCTCAACATCGCCTACCACCTCAGCACCGAAGCGCGGGCGGGCTTAAGCCAGTTCCGCCTGCCAGCGCGCTTTGAGCGCGAACTGTTCGAGTTCCAGAAAAGCGCCGTCAAGATCGCCGCCCGCCACCTGCACCGCCGGGGCGGCGTGATGATTGGCGACGTGGTCGGGCTGGGCAAAACCATGATGGCCACCGCCCTGGCGCGCATGTTTGAAGACGATCAAGGTTATGAAACCCTCATCATCTGTCCGAAAAATCTCGAACCCATGTGGGAGCGTTACCGAACCGAATACGGCCTGCGCGGCATGGTGCTGTCGGTGTCGCAAGTCATCAAAAAGCTGCCTGACCTCAAACGCTACCGGCTGGTGTTGATTGACGAAAGCCACAACCTGCGCAACCGCGAAGGGCGGCGCTACAAAGCCATTGCGGACTACATCAAAAGCTGCGATGCGAAAGTCATCCTGCTCACCGCCACGCCCTACAACAAAAGCAAGGCCGATTTGTCGTCCCAGCTGCGCCTGTTCATTGACGAAAAAGCCAACATCGGCATCCGCCCCGAACACCACATGCGCAAGCTGGGCATCAGCGAAGCCGAGTTCGAACGCAAGCACCAGTGCCGGGTGAACTCCATCCTCGCCATCGAAAAAAGCGACGAGTTCGACGACTGGCGCGAGCTGATTCGCCTCTACATGGTGCGCCGCACCCGCAGTTTCATCATTCAGCACTACACGCAGGCCGACAAACAGGGCCGCCGCTACATCGCAGGCCAGGATGATGAAAAGCGTTATTTCCCGGTGCGCAAACCTGTGTCGCTTCAGTTCACCGTCAACGACGCGGACCCGGCTGACCGCTACGCCCGGCTGTATTCGCCTGCGGTGGTGGACCAGATCAACGCGCTGCATGTGCCGCGCTATGGCCTGGGCCTGTACGTCGAGCCGCAGGCGGAAAAATCCGCCACGCCGACTGAACGCAAAATCGTCGGCAACCTGGGCCGCGCTGGCAAGCGGCTGATGGGCTTTTGCCGCACCAACCTGTTCAAGCGGCTGGAGTCCAACGGTTTTTCGTTTCTGCAGTCGATAGACCGGCACATTTTGCGCAACCAGATTTACCTCTACGCGATTGAAAACGGGCTTGATTTGCCCATCGGCGTGCTCGATGCTGGCTTGCTCGATCTGGAGCGCGTCGATGAAGACGCCGATGGCCTAGAAGGCGAACCCGAAGATTTATTGGATGGCATGGTGGATGCCGCGCCGGACACGCTGCCAGAAGCCCAAGCCGCCCCCGACAGCCTCCCCGACGCTATGGCCAGAGCCAAAGCGGTTTATGCCCAATACGCCGGTCAGTACAAAAAGCGTTTTAAGTGGATACGCCCCGGCCTGTTTAAGCCGTCGCTGGCGGCGGACTTGGAAAAAGACACGCAAACCCTCAGCGAGCTGTTAGCCACGCAAGGCCACTGGAACCCGGCGCACGACCAAAAGCTGCTGGCGCTGCGCCAGCTCATCACCAAAACCCACGCCAAAGACAAGGTGCTGATCTTCACCCAGTTTGCCGACACCGCCCGCTACCTGGCGCGCGAGGTGCGCCGGGCGGGCGTGACGCATGTCGAAGTCGCCACGGGGGCGAGCGCCGACCCCTACGCGCTGGCCTGCCGCTTTTCGCCCAAGTCCAACAACAAAACCGTCGCCAAGGCCGACGAGGTGCGCGTGCTGATTTGTACCGACGTGCTTTCCGAAGGCCAGAACCTGCAAGACAGCAACGTGGTGGTGAACTTCGATTTGCCTTGGGCCATCATCCGGCTGATCCAGCGGGCGGGCCGGGTGGATCGTATCGGCCAGCGGGCGGAAGAAATTTTTTGCTATTCATTCCTGCCCGCTGACGGTGTGGAAAACCTCATCCAGCTCCGTTCCCGCATCCGCCAGCGCCTGAAAGAAAACGCCGAAGTCGTCGGCACCGATGAAGAATTTTTCGACGACGAAGAAGCCAACACCATCCGCAACCTCTACACCGAGCAGCAGGGCATTCTGGACGACAACGATGACGAGGTGGATTTAGCTTCCTACGCCTGGCAAATCTGGAAAGAAGCCACCGAGGGCAACCCCGACCTGGCCCGCGCCGTCGAGTCGCTGCCGCCCGTGGTGTATTCGGCCAAAGCCTTTGCGCTGGACGAGGCGCGCTTTCCGCTCTTGGGCGCAGAAGCGGCGCAAGGCGGGGCGCTGGTCTATGTCAAGTCGCCCGAAGGCAACGACCATCTGGCGTGGATAGGCGCCAGCGGAAAAATTGTCACCGAATCGCAATTTGCCGTGCTGCGCGCCGCCGAATGTGCGCCCGGCACGCCCGCCGTGGCGCGCCTGCCCAACCACCACGAGCTTGTCGCCAACGGCCTGCAATTGGCCGTGACGCAGGACAAAGCCGTGGGCGGCGGTCTGGGCCGCCCCAGCAGCCCGCGCCGCCGCGCCTACGAGCGGCTCAAACCCTATGCCGCCGACAAAATAGCCACCCTGTTCCGCGATGAAGAGCTGGAGCGCGCCCTGGACGACATGTACCAGCGCCCGCTGCTGGAAACCTCCGCCGACCTGCTCAATCGCCTGATGCGCGGCGGCGTCCACGACGAAGAGCTGGCCAGCGCCGTCAAATCCCTGCGCGAAGAAGGCCGCCTCACTTACGCCGAAGACGACGCCACGCTGCGCGAGCCGCGTGTGGTGTGTTCGCTGGGGCTGGTGTCGTAGAGAACGCCAGCCCTCGTAAGAAACAATTGATGACTGATTACAAATACAACACTCATGGCCAAACTTGACTTCCCCAGCTTTGAAAAACACCTTCGCGCCTTCGACTTCGCCCGCCTGTTTGTGGACGTTCTCGGCTGGAATCGCGCCCCCGCCGAAGGCCAGTGGCAGCTTGACGCTGCTGGCGAAACCGCCTTCAGCCGCCGCACCGTGGCCGAACTGGGCGGCGTGGTGGCCATCCAAATCGTCGTCGATGGCGGCTGGCCCGACGAAGCCCAGCGCCTGCGCGTGTGGAAGCACATCGCTCACCGCCATGCGGAAAACCTGCTGATCTTCACCGACCGGCAGGACAAGGCCAGCCAGAGCCAGTGGTACTGGGTCAAGCGCGACAAGCACCCGGAAACCGGCAAGCCCCGCCTGACCGCCCGCCGCCACGAATACTTTCGCGGCCAGCCGGTGGATTTGTTCGCCTCCAAGCTGCAGGCGATGGTGGTGGAACTGTCCGAACTCGACGCCACCGGCCGCCTGCCGGTGCTGGAAGCCGCCCGCCGCATTCAGGCGGCGCTGGACGTGGACAAAACCACGAAAAAATTCTTCACCGCTTACCAGCAGCAGCACTTGGCGCTGCTCGACCACATCCAGGGCATAGCCAACGAGCGCGATAAACGCTGGTACGCCAGCGTGCTGCTCAACCGGCTGATGTTCGTCTGGTTCCTGCAGAAAAAATTCTTTCTCGACGGCGGCAATGCCGACTATCTGCACGCCAAGCTGGCCCAAAGCCAGCAGCGCGGCCCCGACCGCTTTTTTGGCGAATTTTTAAACGCCCTGTTTTTTGAAGCCTTCGCCAAGCCCGAAGCCGACCGCAGCCCGGCGGCGCAGGCGCTGACCGGCCAGATTCCCTACCTCAACGGCGGCCTGTTTCTACACCACAAGCTGGAGCTGGACGCTGCCGGCCAGCCGCGTGTCGGCACCACGCTGACCGTGGCCGACGCCGCATTCAAAGGCATTTTTGACCTGTTCGCCAGCTTCACCTGGCACTTGGACGACACGCCCGGCGGCGACGCGGACGAGATCAATCCCGACGTGCTGGGCTACATCTTTGAAAAATACATCAACCAAAAAGCCTTTGGCGCGTACTACACCCGGCCCGAAATCACCGGCTACCTGGCCGAGCGCAGCATTCACCAGATGATTCTGGAGCGCGTGAATAAACCGGCCATGCCCGAGCTGGGCTTGAAGGAAATCAAGTTCGCTACCGTCGCCGACCTGCTGGCGCGCATGGACGCACGCACCGCGCTCAAGCTGGTCAACGAGGTGCTGCCCGGCATCACCATCCTCGACCCGGCGGTCGGCTCGGGCGCGTTTTTGGTGGCGGCGCTCAAGTGCCTCATCAACATCTATTACGCCGTGGTGGGCCGCGCTGAAATGGGCGCGAGCAGAGAGTTGAAAGACTGGCTGACCGGCATTCAGCACAACCATGCCAGCGTGGGCTACTACATCAAGCGCCGCATCGTGACCGATAACCTGCACGGCGTGGACATCATGGAAGAAGCCTGCGAAATCGCCAAGCTGCGGCTGTTCTTGGCGATGGTGTCAAGCGTGCGCAAGGTGCAAGACCTGGAGCCGCTGCCCAATATCGACTTCAATATCCTGCCCGGCAATTCGCTGGTGGGCTTGATGCGGGTGGACGAGGTGGAGTTCAACCAGAAGAACACCCAGCTGGGGTTGTTCGCGCAAACCAAGCCGATACCTTTTGCCGAACTGCTGCTCACCAAAAACCGCAAGCTCGATACCTACCGCCATGCCGCCGACCTGCTGGGCAAACAGGCCAACTTGCGCGAACTGCGCGACGACATCAACACCGAGATGAAACACGCCAGCGGTGTGATGAACGAGCTGCTGCGCGACCAGTTTGAAAAACTCGATGTCCGGTTTGAACAGGCCACCTGGAATGCGGCCAAGCACGCCTTGGGAAAACCCCAAAAACGCCCGATGGAGACCGGCGATATTGCGGCCCAGACCCCGTTTCACTGGGGTTATGTGTTTGACAAAATTGTGCAAGAGCGCGGCGGCTTTGACATTATTCTGGCCAATCCGCCGTGGGAGGTTTTTAAACCCCAGGCCAAAGAGTTTTTTGCCGAGTATTCCGAAGTGGTCAGTAAAAACAAAATGACCATCAAGGAGTTTGAAAAAGAAAGCGCCAAGCTGCTGCAAAACCCCGAAGTGCAGGCGGCTTGGCTGGCGTATGAAAGCCGGTTTCCGCACATGAGCGGCTGGTTTCGCGCCGCGCCCGAGTTCAAACACCAAAGCGCGGTGGTGGGTGGCAAAAAAACCGGCAGCGATGTAAATTTATACAAGCTGTTTGTCGAGCGCAGTTTTCACCTGCTCAGGCCGGGCGGGCATTGCGGGATTGTGATTCCTGGCAGCGTTTACACCGACCTTGGTGCAACGGGCTTGCGGAAAATGCTTTTTGAGGACGCCACCGTTGAAGCATTGATTTCCTTGTCGAATGAAAAGTACATCTTTGAAGGCGTTCATCACGCACAAAAATTCTGTTTTCTGACGTTTGGCAAAGGTGGCAGCACCCAGCAGTTTCAAGCTATTTTCAGAATTAATCCGCGTGAGGCTATAAAACCCGATGATCTGGCGAATTTCATTCAAGCTGAAACCAGCTACTTGACGATTTCTACGGACCTCATCCGAAAACTGTCGCCGGAAAGCAATTCGGTGATGGAGTTTCGCAGTCCTCTGGATATTCACATTGCCGAAAAGATGCTGCGCTTTGCGCTGCTGGGCGAACGAATTGCCGATACATGGAATTTGTCGCTGACGCGCGAGTTCGACATGACCAACGACAGCCACTTGTTCAAAACTGAACCGGGGCCGGGGCGGTTGCCGCTGTGGGAAGGCAAGCAGTTTCACCAGTTTGACGCCAACTTTGCCAAGCCGCGCTACTGGCTGGACGAGAAGGCGGCACGCGCCGAGTTGATCTCTCCGCGTATCAAGTCGGTGCGGCGCGAACTGGCAAAGCGGGGCGTGGCTGACGAGCCTGACCTCGACCGCATCCAGCTGAACTACGACAGCTACCGCATGGCGTTCAGGGATGTCGCCGCCAGCACGAATGAACGAACTGTCATTGCCACCGTTTTGCCGCCCAAGCGCTTTTGCCCGCACACGGTGAGCCTGGAGCAGGTGTATTACGACGTGGTGACCGAACAAGGGCATTCGAGCAAGCCCTATCTTGAACCCGCAGAGCGCTTGTACATCACCAGTGTTTTCAACAGCTATGTCGTGGACTGGTTCATTCGCCAGAGCGTGACAGCCCATGTGTCGTTTTTCTTTGTCTATAACATTCCCGTGCCGCGCCTGTCGGCCAGCGACCCGCGTTTTTCGCCCATCGTCCAGCGCGCCGCCCGCCTCACCTGCACCACGCCCGAATTCGATGACCTCGCCAAATCCGTGGGTCTGAAAACCCATAAGGACGGCACCACCGACCCCGCCGAACGCGCCCGCCTGCGCGCCGAACTCGACGGCCTGATTGCTCACCTCTACGGCCTGACAGAAGCCGAATTCGCCCACATTCTGGGCACCTTTCCGCTGGTGCCAGAGCCTACAAAAATTGCCGCCCTGAACGCATGGCGCGATGTTCAAACAGGATTAATTTCATGAGACTCCAAAGCTTACGCGTCCGCAATTTCAAAGCCATTGTGGACAGCAAAACCGTGAAACTGGGGCCATTGACGGCCTTCATCGGCAACAACGGCGCCGGAAAATCCAGCCTGATCGAAGCGCTCGAAACTTACCAAAGCATCCTGCGTGACGGGCTCGATATTGCCATGCAGCGCTGGCTGGGTATTGAGCATGCCCGGCACAAAGGGCAGGAGGCCAAGCTGCGGCAGGATGAACTTCTGAACCCCATACAGTTTGAGTTGGCCTTGGGTAAGAGTCCGCGTAAAGTACAACGTTTTGAAATGGCCGTAAATAATGACCCGGCAGGCGACACAATGATGATTGTGGGAGAGCGCTTCTATTTTGGTGAGAATAGTTGTTTCCCAAAAGGAAATTATGTGGAGCGAACCGATCAAACGGGTTTGGCTCAGATTCCGCTAGGAATGGGACGATCCTTTCTTATAAATTTATTGGACGATATTACGTTTTCGGGAGAGCCTGAGGATGCAGTTCGTCACATTCTGAATTGGCAGTTCCTCTCTATGAGCCCGGAACGAATGGGAGTGCCAGTGCCGCAGCAGCGTACAGGAGGAGGTGTCCTGTTAGCGCGCGATGGGTCTAACGTCGCTGACTTTTTGCTCGACTTGAGGCGGCAAGACCGTAATGCGTTTGACGGCATTGTGGAAACGATGAGTTACGTACTGCCATATGCTAAAGATATTCAGCCGTCTCTTACTTCGTCGGAAATAGAACGCAAAGCGTGGCTGCAATTGACCGAGGCCAATTTCAAGGTGCCGGGCTGGATGCTGTCCACCGGCACACTGCGGCTGCTGGCGCTGCTGGCCTTGCTGCGCCACCCCAAGCCGCCGCCGCTGATTGTCGTGGAGGAGATTGAGAATGGCCTGGACCCGCGCAGCGTGCATTTGATTGTGGAAGAAATTCGCAATGCTGTTCTCTCTGGCGTGACGCAGGTCATTGTCACGACGCATTCGCCGTATTTGCTGGATTTGCTCAAACTGGAGCATTTGGTGGTGGTGGAGCGCAACGCGCAGGGACACCCACGTTTTTCCAGGCCCGCAGATCAGGCCAATTTGCAGCGCTGGGCGCAAGAGTTTGCACCGGGCAAGCTGTACACCATGGGCAACTTGACCGGGTTGGATACATGATCGGTTTTATTTTCGAGTGCGGGCCGCAAGGGGCCGACAAGCATGTGTGCGAATACTTGGCCAGCCAGCTCCGGCCCGGCGTGAAGCCGATTTCGCGCACGATGGACAACAAGCCCAATTTGCTCGAAGGCGCTGCCAGCGTGGCCAAGCGCCTGCTGGAGGAGGGCTGTGAGCGGGTGCTGATCGTGTGGGACTTGCGTCCGGCCTGGCCCGACAAGAAAGAAAAACCCTGCCGCGCCACAGAACGACAGACCTTGCTGGATGCGCTGGCAAAAGAGGGTTTGCAGGGCCAGCCGGTGTATCTGGTGTGCGTGGAGCAGGAGCTGGAGAGCTGGCTGCTGGCCGATGAGACCAAACTGTCGGCCTACCTTTCGACTGACTCCCGCGCCTATAGCGCCCCGAGAACGCGCCGCCCCGATGATGTGGTCAATCCCAAGTCAAGGGTGATGAAGTACTTCAAAGAAGCGCGTGGCTTGCGGTATGAAGACTATGTTCATGCCGTCAAGGTGGTGAAAACCGGGACGGTGAATCCGCAGCGTCTGCGGCAATCAAAGTCATTTTCCCGGTTTGAGGACAAGTTGAGTTGCTGAAGTCCGTGCGCATTTCATTATCTTTCGGCTTGGATAAAGAATTTGAAAAACCTGAAAAGTCGTTTGTTTTCAATGACTTGTCATCGGTTTCATTATCTTTTGCTTAAAAAACAGGCAGCTTTCTTGTTGCTCCGCTATAAAATCCAGAGCAACAACACCCACCACGCCTCTCAACGATGCGCACCCCGGCGGGTTTCTTTTTGGGCGCTCCAAACGCTCGCAATGGCTTGTAAGGACGCCGCCATGAAATTTTGCAAGCCGCCTCTGGCGGTTCCCGATGAGGCTCGGGCTGTGCGCGTTCATGCTGGTCTGGTGTATCCGCACGATCAGCCCGGAAACTACTTGGCCCGTCCGTTTGCAAGCGTTGCTGCGCGAACGCACGGATGCTGAGTTGAGGTCTATGGGCGTTCCTGTCGGCTGGACGGAGCGCGCTCCTTGGCGATAACGGGAATGAACAGGCTGAACTGAAAACGGCGCCTGCAGGCGCCGCTCATCAAATCGCTAAAACCCGGCTATTCAAACCGCGCCAGCCTTGACCTTCAGGCGCCACGCATGCAGCAGCGGCTCGGTATAACCGCTGGGCTGGGCCAAGCCCTTGAACACCAGATCGCAAGCCGCCTTGTAAGCCGCTGACGTGTCAAAGTTGCCCGCCATCGGCTTGTACAGCGCATCGCCCGCGTTCTGGCCATCGACCACGGCGGCCATGCGCTCAAACGTTTCCTTGACCTGCGCTTCGGTCACGACGCCGTGGTGCAGCCAGTTGGCCATGTGCTGGCTGGAAATACGCAGCGTGGCGCGGTCTTCCATCAGGGCGATGTTGTGGATGTCGGGCACTTTCGAGCAGCCCACGCCTTGATCGACCCAGCGCACCACGTAGCCCAAAATGCCTTGCGCGTTGTTGTCCAGCTCTTCCTGCTTTTCAGCGGCGGACCAGTTTGGCGTGGCCGTCACCGGAATTTGCAGCAAGCCGTTCAGGATGTTGTCGCGCTCGGCGTTGGCGTCGATTTTTTCCAGCTCTTTTTGCACATCGGACACCAAGACCTGGTGGTAATGCAGCGCGTGCAGCGTGGCAGCGGTCGGGCTGGGCACCCAGGCGGTGTTGGCACCGGCTTTGGGGTGGGCGATTTTTTGCGCCAGCATGGCGGCCATCAGGTCGGGCATGGCCCACATGCCCTTGCCGATCTGCGCCTTGCCGCGCAGGCCGCAGCTCAGGCCAACCAGAACGTTGTTCTTTTCATAAGACTGAATCCAGGCGCTGGTTTTCATGTCGCCCTTGCGGATCATCGGGCCAGCCTGCATGGCGGTGTGCATTTCGTCGCCGGTGCGATCTAAAAAGCCGGTGTTGATGAAGGCCACGCGTGCGCCCGCTTCTGAAATACAGGCTTTCAGGTTCACGCTGGTGCGGCGCTCTTCGTCCATGATGCCGAGTTTCACGGTGTTCGCAGGCAGGCCGAGCATGGCTTCAACGCGGCTGAACAGCTCGCAGGCAAAAGCGACTTCCGCCGGGCCGTGCATTTTGGGCTTGACGATATAGACCGAGCCGGTGCGCGAGTTGCCCTTGCGCTGCAAGTCGTGAATGGCGATGGTGACGGTGACCACGGCGTCCATGATGCCTTCGGGAATCTCTTTGCCGCCTTCGTACAGGATGGCCGGATTCGTCATAAGGTGGCCGACGTTGCGCACGAACATCAGCGAGCGGCCATGCAGCGTGACTTCGCCGCCATTGGCGCCGGTGTACACGCGGTCAGGGTTCAGGCCACGCGTGAACACCTTGTCGCCCTTGCTGACTTCTTCGGTCAGCGTGCCTTGCAGAATGCCGAGCCAGTTGCCGTAAGCCAGCACCTTGTCTTCGGCGTCCACCACGGCCACGGAGTCTTCCAGATCGAGGATGGTGGAAAGGGCGGACTCCAGAATCAGGTCGCTGACGCCAGCGGCGTCGGTTTTGCCGGTCGCCGTGGCGCGGTTGATCTGGATGTCGATGTGCAGGCCGTTGTGTACCAGCAGCACGGACGTGGGCGCGCTGGCCTCGCCCTGGAAGCCGACGAAGCCAGCCGGGTCGCGCAGGGCGGTCGTCGTGCCGTCAGCGAGCGTCACGGCGAGCTGGCCGCCGACAACGCTGTAGCCGGTCGAATCCTTGTGCGAGCCACTGGCCAGCGGTGCGGACTGGTCGAGCAGGTCACGCGCAAAGGCGATGACTTTTGCGCCGCGCACGGGGTTGTAGCCCTTGCCTTTTTCAGCGCCGTCGGTTTCAGGGATGGCGTCGGTGCCGTACAGCGCGTCGTACAGCGAACCCCAGCGGGCGTTGGCGGCGTTCAGGGCGTAGCGCGCATTCAGAATCGGCACGACGAGTTGTGGGCCGGCCTGCACGGCCAGTTCGGCATCGACGTTGGCGGTGGTCACGGTCACGTCGGCGGGCTGGGGCACCAAGTAGCCGGTCTGTTCCAAAAAGGCGCGGTAGGCGGGCATGTCGGCAATCGGGCCGGGGTTGGCTTGGTGCCACGCGTCCATTTCCAGTTGCAGGCGGTCGCGCTCGGCGAGCAGGGCGATGTTTTTCGGGGCCAGATCGGCGACGATGGCGTCAAAGCCCGTCCAGAAAGCGCCGCTTTCGACGCCGGTGCCGGGCAGCACTTTGTCTTGGATGAAGTTGAAAAGCTCGGTCGCCACTTGCAGGCGGTGGGCGGTGGTGCGTTCGGTCATGGGATTAAATCCTTTTTAAAAAATGATGAGAGGAGGAATGAAACGGTAAAAAGACAGGCTAATGAGTGACGATGCGGGACAAAGAGGTCAAGGATGCTTGTTAAATCTGGAAATCAGGGGTGTCGCGACTGGATAGAAAAGATGCGCCGCCAGTTCAGCCCCGCGCCTTGTCAAAATAATAAAACGTCAGCGCGCCGCCCACGGCGATGACACTGCGGCGCAGCCACGGGCCTTGCATGCGCCGTGCCAGACGCGCGCCAGCATAACCGCCCGCGCTGGCCGTCAGCAGCATGGCCAGCGTGTGCGGCCAGCTCACCGCGCCAGCGGCGATGAAGGTGACGACGGTCACGCTGTAAATCACAGCCGACAGCAGGTTTTTTAAAGCGTTGATGTGCTGCACGTCTTCGTGTCCGCCAATGGCCAGACTGGCCATCATCAAAATGCCCATGCCCGCGCCAAAAAAGCCGCCGTAGATTGACACCAGCAGCTGCGTCAGCCAGCCAGCGGGCGAGCCTGCGCCGTGGTCAGCGTGGGATTGGGCGGCGGCGTTGATGGGCGCTGCTGCCAGCCCGGTGGGCGCGATTTGGTCGCCGTGCCGATGCTGCAAAGCGCTATTCGGCATGGCGAGTGCCATCGCGTCGCTGCGCTGGCGCATTTTTTTCACCAGTGCCGACAACTGCGGGCTGAACGCAAACAGCCCCGTCGCAAACGCCAGCAGCCACGGAATCAAAGCCGCAAAGCGCGCATCACCCGCCGCCAGCAGCAGCAAGCCGCCCGCGACGCCGCCCAGCAGCGAAGCCGCGCCCATTGGCAGCAGATAGCGCCGGTAAGCCGCCAGCTCGCGCCGATAAGCCCAGGCGCTGCTCAGGCTGCCCGGCCACAGCGCCACCGAATTGCTGGCATTGGCGACCACCGGCGGCAAGCCCACGGCCAGCAGCGCCGGAAACGAAAAAAACGTGCCGCCGCCCGCCACAGCATTGACCGCGCCAGCGGCAAAACCGCCCACGCCAATCAGCAGCAGCTCCGCAGCGTTCATGCCAGCGCGCCGCCCAAAGGTTGCAGCGCCAAGCCGGGCAGCGCCAGCACGTCGCGCAGGCTGGAGCCGCTGTAAACCGGCTGCGTGCCCAGCTCTTCAAACGGCAACTGGTTGCGGTTCACCCACAGCGTTTGGTAGCCAAACCACGTCGCCGCCAGCGCGTCCCAGCTGTTGCAGCTGACAAAGGCGATTTGCCGCGCCGCCAGCCCGGTCGCTTGCAGGCCCAGCGCGTAGGCGTCGGGGTGGGTTTTGTATTTGCGGATGGCATCCACGCTGATGACGTGGTCGAGCAAATCGCCGAGACCGGCGGATTTGACCGCCACGGCCAGCATCGCTGGGTCGCCGTTGGACAGGATTCCGGTGACGATGCCCTGCGCTTTGAGCGCCTGCAGCACCTCGCGGTTTTCCGGGAAGGCGGACAGGTGGCGGTATTGGTTCATCAACTGCTCGACCTTGGCCTCAAAGCCGCCGCTGGCCCAGTCGGCGCGGGCGTCCGGCACGAGGCGTTTGAGCGCATAGGTCAGCGCAGCGCGGGTCAACTCCCAAAACGGGCGGTAATGCGCGCCGCCGCTGCTGGTGGTGACGAGCTGGGTGTATTCAATTTGCTTGTCGCGCCACATCACGCTCAGCGCCTGGCCGCGTCCGGGAAAGAGCTGCTCGGCCAGCAGGCCAACGCTGTACACGTCGAACAGCGTGCCGTAGGCGTCAAACAGCACGGCTTTCAGGGGCTGTGCATTCAAGAGGCGAGGTTTTTCCATGACTCGTACTGTATTGGATAAGCCGGGCGCGATTAATCAACCAAGAATCGTTTTATTTGTGACTTTTTAGGGGCTAATGCGCCGGGAAGCCAGGAGGTGGCGCTCAGGGTGCCGCCGTTGATGCTGGCTCCAGCCGGGCGATGAAAAGCGCTTGGCATCAACTCACGAAACGGAAAACATGGCACGCCAGCGCGCTTCCGCCCTACGTGGAGCTTCGTTTTACATACGAGCCGGGCGGATGATCACCAACGTATGATTTTTCCGAATTTTGAGGATGCTTATGTAAGCTACACTTATTATATTCAATTCGTCTTGGTGGATTTCAAATTTTGGCTGTTTGGCAACGGCTTGGCATTTGAATATCTATCCAATTGCATTGAATGAAAAATAATTTCAAACAACAAATGGGAAAATATGAAAAATATGATACGTGCGGTTTTGATACTGTTTCTTGTGGCGATGGTGGCTGCTTGTGGCGGAGGTGAGTCGAGCACTGTCGCTGTAGTTGCTCAACCCAAGTCTTTGGCTGCCGGAGATGTTTTTAAAATTACTGCCAATACTTCGGTTTTGGTTCCGTCGGGAACGACGGTTAGCTCGCCAAATGGCAGTGTGGTTTCCATTAATGGAACCAACAATATTATCTATACGCAGAGCGGGGCGGTGGTGAATGTTCCCGCCAATGCAACAGGACCGGCCAACAACCTTGTCACGACAGGGCCGTCTGCGGCGAATGGCATTACACAATCTGCCATCAATGTCACCGCGCTTGCAGGCTCCGCGACAACCAGTGGAGTTCCGGTCGATGGCACGGGCACTTCGGCAATATTTTGGGGCGGCGGAAAATTAGCCATAGATGCAGATGGCAACGTGGTGATGTCAGATCGACTTGGACTCAGAAAGGTCACGCAGGCCGGGGTCGTCACGACCCTCGAAATGGGCCAAACTATTCAATGGCAGGGTGTAACCATTGACGCAAGTGGCAACATTTTTGGTGCTGGCGGCAGCGAGACTTTTGCATCGACTTCACCTGTTTTGTGGGGTGCGTCGTTGGCTGAACTGAGTACATCGGGTACACAGAAAAGTCTATTTGTCAATTGGGACACTTCGCTCGACAATCCATCGGTCGGGTCGGGTGGGGTGGTTTGGCCGTAGATGGCAAGGGCATTCTGTTTTTAGCTGACAGTGTTAATAATCGCATCGTCAAGTTTAATCCTGCGCTGGGCACTTGGTCAGTCTTGGCCGGAAGTGGCAGCATTGGAAATGCTGACGGGGTAGGCACAGCCGCCACATTCACTATCGACGCATTATGTGATATGCCAATAGACAGTGAAGGCAATCTGTATTTGAATACGGGTAGTTCAATACGAAAAATTTCACCCAATGGAACTGTTAGTACCCTGTTTGATGGTTTTTACAGTAATAGCAGTGCGCTGGCTTTGGATTCGTCTGGAAATTTTTATGTTACGGATTCGGGTGTTATTTATCGCATCAGCCAGGGTGGCAGCATGACATCCTTCCCTTTTGCAAACACCAGCGACCTTGTAACAGCTATGGTTGCAGATAAAAATGGAAATCTTTATGTGGGCACGCGTGGTTCAGGAGCCCAGGTTTTCAAAATTTCATTTTGAAAACCTGACGTTGTTATCGTGCATTTGGCCCAGAATGCGCGCATTTTTGTTGCAAGGAGCTGGTGTTGAAAATAACCATTCTGGGCGCCGGTGCGCTGGGCTGCGCGATGGGCGGGGTGCTGACCGAGGCCGGTCACGACGTGTGGCTGATCAACCGCAACGCCACGCAGATTGAGGCCATGCGCCGCGACGGCTTAACGCTGCGCACCGGCGGCGAAGACCGCACGGTGGCGGTGCAGGCCGTGACGAGCGCGCAGGACGTGGCGGGCGGCGCGGCAGATTTGGTGATTGTGCTGGTCAAGTCCTTCCACACCGCCGAGGCGATGCAGGCGGCGACCTGCTTGCTCGGGCCGCAGACGGTCGTGCTGTCGCTGCAAAACGGCCTGGGCCACGAAGAGATTCTGGCCACCATCGTCGGGCGCGAACGGCTGCTGGCGGGCAAAACCTATGTCGGCGGCTCGCCGCTGGCGCCCGGCCATGTGATTGCCGGCACGCGCAACAAGCTGACGGTGATCGGCGAGCCGGGCGGCGGCTTGTCGGCGCGAGCGCAGCGCGTGGCCGAGGTGTTCAACGGCG
>Ga0302215_10001839_pt1 | contig 14874 bp, 5 predicted proteins | sample II_Fen_N3_1_FD_194580 | JGI IMG/M metagenome (GOLD analysis project Ga0302215, IMG submission 194580) | Peat permafrost microbial communities from Stordalen Mire near Abisko, Sweden - II_Fen_N3_1 | ecosystem: Environmental > Terrestrial > Soil > Wetlands > Permafrost | place: Sweden: Abisko...
ATTTAAACCAATCAGTAAGCACGTTTTATCTTCCACACGAAGTGTAGACATGTGTTTTATTGCACGAAGTGCTAAAAACTATAACTTTATTTAGTGTTTGAATTATTTTATTCCGAGCGGTAGCAAATAATTAAACGCTGAATGTAGTTTATCCGCTGTGCCTATTTAAAACATTTTGACTGTTTTTTCTTAGGTTCAAAAAAATATTGTCTTTAAAAATAGGCATGTTGTTTTTTGGTCATTTATTTCAGGTTCATAGAACATTGATCCTGAATTTCTTTAAATGTTGGAAAGCAGGAAATAAGTTTTCCAGTACCATGTTCAGAAAAGTAAAAATTATCTACGAAAACTTATTCTTACTTTTCAACATTATAAAACTCTATCATAAGGCATTTTTTTTGAGTAGATACCGGGGCTCGAAGTGTCAGGTGAGAAAAAAATGGGTTGTGTCGCCTGTCCCATAAAGAAAACCTGTTATGACTTTTATGCTTCCACCCAAAAGGAAATAGGCATACAAGTCATAAGGGGTTTTGGGGCATTGTTTTCGAGCTTGCGGGATGATGAAGTTCTACTTTTTTTAAATGATTTGGGCATTCGATTGGTGATTACAGAAACTCGTCGTATGGGAACAATTCATTGGATATGTGTTGATTTTTTTTTTGCATAGGTAGTGACCAAAATAAGTAGGAGCGAGGGAGTGAAAGGAGCACACTTCTTATACAGGAGGATGCAAGTGTAGGTTTAAATGGCACACAGAAGTTTAGAAGCTTCGTTTCGAAGCTCATACAAATAACATTAATCCGTCCGCGTATTGAAATATAACTCGGACTATCTTTTATTGAGAATAATCATAAAAAGAAAGAATGGTTTATTTGTTAAATACTATTTCCTCCCAAAAAAATGATTGAGAGAGTCTAGTGAATGAGTATGCTATTCGCATAGTCATTTAAAGTGTTTTTATCTAGATTTTATGTGCTTTCAATAAAGCTAAATGTATCTTTAATAGGTTTGGAAAGTTATATTTTGAGTGACATGAAATTCTGTATACGGGTCGAAATAACTTGCATATTGGTGAGCATTAATCGCTTTTTCTGTTTGCTTCTTATTGATTAGTCAGAATATATGATATCGTTAATGGAATCCATGGTGAAATATTCCTTCTATAGTAATTACAAACGGTACTTCGGTAGATGCTATGGGGAAATGCTTGCCACAGTTACCTTACCAACCAACTCCCACTGCGTTGGCTGTTGACTTTTCTTGGAGATACCCTGTATCAACAATGCCAGTAATCCACAAGAGTACTTACACTAGAAGCAACAGTAGCATTTGCTGAAGGTGTTCCAAACGATAATAATGTGTCAACGTGGACATACCAATAATCACATTATGCGGATCTATGCACATATAACGATCCGTAAAAACTGTATTTGAATGGGGTGATTCTTTTAGTAATTACAATCTAAAAATCTGTTGCACAGCAATAATAAAAGCGTGAGCTGTTATTATTGCTGTGCAACTGCCACGAAGATGCTATGCCAAACGTAGCGTAAATGATTATTTACGCTATGGGAAATGGGATTAAACCTATAAATGTGTGATATTGAACTCACGTTAGTTTATTGGCTCCTTATAAATCTTTCTTCCTATTTGTTCGATATAAAGTTCCGTATTTTCTTCAGAAGAGTATAGTTCACTATATAGATTATTCAATCCTTGAATTGTAACTGGATCAGTCGTTCTAAATCTGGTTTCCAAGTTCGACACAAATCCACTAACTGTGAAATTTAACGATCCAAGATAAGCTTTTTCATCATCAATTATGAATATCTTCGAATGGATAAAATATCCACTATTATTATTGCCATAGTACTTTTGGTCAGGTTGCAAAAAAATCTTAATAGGAAAAAGCCACTTATATTGATAGTCATAGATTCTCATATTCTTAATCCGTTGCTGAATAATCAATATACTAATGATATAAGCTATTGAAAAATAAATCAGAGATATGCTATTTAAGTTTAGCTTAAAATACAATTTAATCAAGAATGTTAAGGGTATTACGGACAACGAAACAATCATCCATTTCTTACACTTTATCAAAAAGTCACGATGAATCTTTGATGAATCTAAGATAGTTTGATGTTGTTGTACTATTGAAGATTTATTACGATTATCTCTATAATCTTCAATAAAGTCAGAAGTAATAAGACCTACAACTAATCCTTTCTCTTTTAGTTTAATCAACTGATCAACATAGGAGGCGCTCAAATATGGCGAGATGATTTTTACTGATTTTTTTGCAGCTTTAATCTCATCAAAAAGTTTAGTTCCAGCCCCAGTTCCAATGTAAATATCTGTCTTTGCATCGTTTTGAAAAAATTTAATTCCACTCATTTTTCTATTTTACTCCTCTTGTTTTATGATAACTAACAATCCAGACAATGAGCCGGTTCTTCACCTGTTTGCCTCTTCTTATTCCTTAAAAGAACGATAATGAAAATCTTATTCGGACAATCAATTTAAAATCCGCATCAAAAGTAAAAACCATTCTTTAGTTAACAATGTGTGTATAATTAATTCCCATCTACACCGCAAGTCTAGGACGCTTTAAACAAAATCCAATGGCAAACATAGGAAAGGATATTAAACAGAGATACAAATAGACAGAATCATATTGATTTAATTAGTCCTCATATATGCATATAACTCTGAATTAATTTTTGAAATCCTCTTTTTTGAAAATAAAGAATCACGAATTCCACAATAAATCCAATAATAGAATATAGCCCAAACAAATAGTAAGCAGATAATTGATAGAATCAGTAGAAAATCATTTTTCGAGGATCTAAATTGAGGAATTAAGAAACTACCTGCTAGAAAAATAATTAACCACTTTTTTACGATCTTGAATGGCTTGTTTATTATCTTAAGGTCTAGCAGTTCTTCTTTTGTTATGAATGTATTTGAAGTCTCTAAACTGTAGTTTTTATATGCAGCCCAGCAATAATAGTTATTTTTATTATTCACCGAATAAAAACTAATTTCATAACTTTCAATTAATGGAATTTCCTCGTTATATATAATAACGCAGTGCTCTTTACCCTGATTGTCAATTAAAAAAACTTCTTGCTTAGAATGAATTGTTGAAAAAATTCTTGGAGGAGCAATATATCCACCATATTCTCCACTTACATACCCACCTCCACCTTTTGATTTTACTTCTGTTATATAGTGTCTTGTTGAAGACTTCACTTTACCCTTTAAGCAACTAAAATGGTAGTTAGTGCTTTTACTTGTAAACCTATTAATTATTATAATCATTACGACTATTACTAATATTAATATTGCTACTACTTCTATTACTGTCATTTTTAGATTTTTTTGTTATTTAATGTTTTAATTGATTTTTAAATAGACTAACAATCGAGACAATGAGCCGGTGCTTCAACCGTCTGCCTCTTCTTATTCCGAAATTGAACGATAATGAAAATCTTATTCAGACAATTAAATTAAAATCCGCATCAAAGGTAAAAACTATTTCTAGATTAACAATAAACCTCTGATTAATTCCCATCTAACGCAAGTCTATCACGCTTTAAACAAAAGCCAATGTCAAGCATTTAAATGCCAAATTCATTGGTGATGGCTAAGGTGATTTCACCACCATAATATTTCTCTCACTCTCTATATTGCTATTTTAATATTTTTTTTAATTTTGCAAAGCAGATTATCCCCTGATAAAGTGACCTATATCTTCCAATATTACACTTATCCGATTGTTTAATTAAGTTTGTTCCGATTTAGCAGCAGCCTGTCTATTACCATTCTGTCGATATTTTCCGAATTTCACTGTTGTAATGTAATTTTAGGTAAATTATTCTTAAAAAATAGGCTGCCCTGCAGGCCAATAAGTTCCTGAGCACAGCATTTATTTATATGCTTGTCTCCAACTTGTCTATGCACTTGCTGCGCCATGGCAGTAGTGCTGAGGCGTACACGGACTTTCTTTTTATTTTCCAATACACTCAGTGCTCTCGATGCTTATAGCACCTACCATCCACCTGTATTTAGGCATGCAGCTTTTTCACCAACCGTTTAGTTGGAAGAAAATGCTTGTTCATTATGTGCCGGCACGTTTACCTGCAGTGCTTTATCTTGCTTATTCACAGCCCAATTTGACTAGAATACATATGTTGCTGGGACGTCTTACCCCGACACAATGGTTGGTAGTTTTACTCAACGTGCTCTTTTACTTATAGGCAAACTGTTATTTAATCATTTGTTTCTTCCGGGTGTATGCTTTACAGCAGTCCGGCTACAACATTACATACTACGGTAAATCTATTAGCATTATACACCTTTGTCCTTTTTTTTACTTATTATAATTGGTGGTCTGACTGTTTATATACCGCTTTGCAGCCTCCACTTTAGCCTGTACCTCTATAGTACAATAGCCATCGTTTTGTTTCTTCGTGGAGTGTGGCATTCCGACCTCGTCGTGCAGCATCTTACTCTGCAACCCAAATCTACCTCCGCCAGACCATTGATATGCCGCCCAGAAGACCAGTAGCTACTGGACAGGCTAAACGCCGAGCTGGAAACTGCGCAACCTTATCTAAGTGATCATTGCTGCATGCAGCAAGTAGCAGATATGATAAACATAAGCCGAAATCAACTATCGGCTCTGCTAAATGACAACGACTACAACGGTTTCAACGATTATATAAATGAGTATTGGATAAAGCATGCCTGCAAACTACTCAAGGAAGACCAAGCGCACAAACTAACACTGGAAGTTTGCTGAACAAGGCGTACACTGTCAGTACTTTAGAGTGTAAATGGCAAGTTAATAGAAACCGCCTTGGTACGTAAGGTATATGCCTACGGTGTAGGAGGACAGCAGGTAAAACCACTTTCTACCCGATTTGAAACTCAATAGTTGTTAAAGTATGAGGTGACAAGTAACGATATTTCTCTTGTTATTGAGCTATAGATTTGTTTTTGGTAAAACAACGGCTAATCCATAATATTATCTACAACAAAAAGTTTTTCCCCATTACGAATCAGTCCATAAAGAGAGTTATGGGCTGATTATCTTTTTTTTTGATTTAATTGAATGTCTATAGAATTCCCAGCTTTTGCGGTGTGCAATCCGTGCCAATTTCATCTTTCAAAATTCACTATCTTTTACCTTTCTTTTGTCATGAAACAATACTACGTAAGCGGGAATCGATACGACTGAAGTCAAATAATTCGCTCATACAGGCTCTGTTCGACAAGGGATCACTTTAGATCTCTACACTTGTTTAAATAAAGTGTGAAAAGATGTTGCTGCTATTGTAATTTAGAAATCTGTTCGTTAACGGCTTTTCTAAATTCAAATGGATTATCAATATTAGAAAATGGATTATTTGTTCCCCCTGTTCCTTTTACAATTATTGAACCACTATTCACCATTTTTCCAATTATTCCTTGTTCTACGTGAATTCCTTCAATTTTGTTTAGCATTGTTTCTAACGATCTGGTTTTTAGAATTCCAACTTTAATCAAAACACGTTTGTCTGTAACGACAAACTCTGATGAACTTATTTTAAAATAGGACATTCCGAGGGTTAAAACTCCAATTGTAATTAGTATTGCTCCATAGGAACCAAATAATAGTCCCAAAATGATAAAAAAGATTCCTCTAATATACTCTGTCCAATTTAGTTTAGTTTGATAAATGATAGTTTCATTTATTGTTAAAAGTTTGTCAATGTTTCCCATATTCGTTTTTGTTTTTGTTTGCTTACTCTGATTGGTTTTCAGCATCCCCATTTTTTATGCTAAAAGTGTTATTGCAGCAGATAACACTTTTTTATCCATGATTATTAATCTCGATGCATTGAAGAAGTTCAAGTCTGAGTGCAGCGGATATTTGAACTTGATATTTTCATGCAAATTTAAGGATTGTTGATCATATCTAAATTTAGTTTAGGGGAGCATTAAAGGTACACAAGCCAAATTTATATTTAAATTCTTTATGAGGAATTGTTTCCATCCTCCGGATATATCTATCTTATTTTATGAAGAATGACTCTGATAAATCATTAATTATGTTTTTACCATTACGCGGATCTATGCACTTATAGCAGACTGCAATATCACTAATGATATGTCGGAGTTATCAGGATAACTAAAATAATTGAATAAAATAACGATATCTAATATATCTATCATTATTCACGCACCCATAATGTACCTCTAATGTACCCTTTTTATTTCTATTATTTAACTGTTTAAAATGGGTGAATCCGAAATGCGTTTGTATTTTTACAAAATAGTAGTTTCATAATTGAGATGATGTGTTCGATTTCCTATACCTATAACAGATAGTGCTTTGTGTAGCATACCGAATTTTCAGTGTTCTTTAGAATATGTATTTAGCCAGTCATGATACTTTGTGCTAAAAATGGTTAGGTGATATTGGGTAAATTTTATTAGGACAACAAATTTACTCTTTTGAATAATATAGGATTGTAAGGTCGCATTGTAGACTTTGTATTCCCGGTAAGTGATGATGAATTAATTTATATGATGATTAGAAATTATTTTTTTGAATACATCCATGGGATTGCCAAAAATGAGGGTGTGAAATTAGATTTTGTAATAAACAAATATGTAACTTTAAGAAAGAACGTAGTTCTATTGCAATTTATTGTGGCCTTATTGGCCTATCTGATAATTGCATATGGATACTTTAAAGCGGGTTATTTACAACTTTTAGTTCTGACTTTATTATCAATGAGTGTTCCCATATTCTTTTTTCTATTTAAAAGAAAGAAGCTTTTAACTCCTAATTTATCTGGTTTGATATTTATATTTTTGCCAATTGTAAATATAGTGGCTAAAGATCTTTTCTTTTTCTATAGAGGTAATTCTCATATTAAATTGTTTTTTTTGCATACCCATTTTATGCTTCTATTATTTATCCCGTGTGGAGGTTTGGTGGGTAGGCAGCGCAACTCATTATATGTAGGAGGATTTTCAGTTTTTTGGATATGGTTTTTTACCATTTTACTAAATGACTCATATTTGTGGAGCATGGTTGCCCTTGATAGTTTCTTATTTATTGGTATAACCTTGTTGGTTTATTTTACTTATAGTTGTGGAAGACAAATTAATGTCAAATTTGGGGAGTTGGCTTTAGTTGTGAATAATCAGAACGAAGAATTGAATAGATTGATAGATCTTAAAAATTGGATGCTTAATATGATTGTGCATGATATTAAAAATCCTCTTAATCGTATTATATATGCAACTAAAATAGATGTTATTAATAAGGATGACGTAGTAGAGCCGAGCAAACAAATACTTTCGATAATTGAAGATATATTGGATGTGTATAAAATGGAAGAGTCGAGACTTTCTTTGAAAACGACATTCCAAGATTTAGATTATATTATTGGGGAGGCCTTTAGTCAGGTAAAGTATCTTTTGTCAGAAAAAAACATAACGCTGATTAAACGAACTTCTTTGAAATGTACACTTGATGTGGATGCGGAACTGTTGGTACGTGTGTTTGTGAATCTCCTAAGCAATTCTGTGAAATTTTCTAACCTGAATAGTAATATTGAGATAAGAGTAGTTCAGAATGGGATAATGGTCAGAATTGAAGTGAAGGATCATGGTGAAGGAATATCATTAGATTATGTTGAGCACATTTTCGAAAAATATTATCAAGTGAGTTCTAATAATTCTGAAAATGTACGTTCGACAGGGATTGGGTTGACATTTTGCAAGTTGACTTTAGAGAATCATGGAGGATTAATCGGAGCTACTTCAACGTTAAATGAAGGAACTTCAATTTGGGTTGAATTGCCAATCGTGACGTTCGAAGTGTTAGATAGTGAAGAAGTCGCGATTTTAACTACTTCTAGTTGTGAATGCACAAGTGAAGATGAAAAATTAATGTTGCAGTACAAATTTAAATTAAAGAATTTGGCTGTTTATGAAACGAGTGAGATACTTAGTGTCATTGAGGAGCCTTCAACATCTATTTCGCAGGGATTACTTTGTTGGAAAGACGAAGTGCTGAAAAGCTCTATGACTGGCAATGCCGAACATTTTAATCAATTAAAGAAAATAAAGAAAGATCACCTTTATACTTGAAAATAGCTTTATGCCGTAATCTAGATTGGCCTTTTTGACCATTATGTTAGTGTTAACCTTTTTTTTTCTTTTTTTAGGCTCGAGATAGGTTCAATTAGCTGCAGTTAAGTAATCATAATATGTAATGGTGTGTTTTAGTTATGACCCCAATCCGTCAGCCCACGGAGGCTTAAGAGTGCGTCAAAGAAACGATTTGACATAAAAATAAATGGTGTATACTACGTCTTTAAGCCCTCATTTGAATGGGCTTGTGGGTTATAGGGAGGAGTATGTCAATAATAAATACGATTTACTCTTAAGCTCAATCAAATTAATTTTATCCATATTTTATAAGAAAAGTCCCAGCCTGTCTATTGTAGACAGGCTGGGACTTTTTTTATACTGATTTGATATTGGACTTCTATTTAAAGCACCTAGGTTTGATGTATGTAGAATAGCTGATGTTTCAGCATCTCGTGTTTTGAAATGCTAACATATATAAACTACTAGTGTACCCGCGGACAAATTCTATTCAATGTACGCTATTTAAGACCTAATTTTGGCTATTGGGTAATTCAATATAGGTCTTCCTGTTTTCGATGATTGTTATTTATTTGAATAGGGGAGCTTATTTACTGCACTTGTTTTGGAATTGTGATTAAATCTTTCGGGCTGGTAATCTGGTTGTGATATTAATTGTTTCAGTTGTATTTTGTTCGCAAGTACGATTGTTTTTTTTTATTATGCTCCCTATGTCTCAATCAGAACTCTGGTGAATTGAATGATGGAAAATAATTGACACAATTTGTACTGCTCGTTTGCAAAGAAAAAAAGGGGGTAAAATATTGAGGGATTAACGCATTTTTCTTCATGTACCCTTTATGTACCCTTAAGAAAAATTAATATTCTATTGCATGTTTGTATTTTTGTACTAGAACAGAATTTACGAAAGTTTTCCTGTTGATACATTGTGGATTTATTTTAGCTAAATGTGCTGAAATAGTCTAGATAAGCTTATTTGTTGTGGTTGCAGACTTGATTTCAACTTACTGTGTAGAAGAGTGGAATTGTGCATAAAACGCCAACTGTAATAGCTGATTTTAAATAATCTTCCTCTATCTGTAAGTATTACTAAGAAAAGAAGTGTTTTTTCGAATAGCCTGTCAGGATAAGAGAACCCGAATTGATATATATATATAATACGAAACGCCAACAATAAAACAACATTATGAAAAGTAAACATTTACTCCTAGTGCTTTCTTTTGTTTTAGTTGCCTTTACGGTAACTGCACAAAACAAATTAGGTAACAATCCGTCAACTGCGCCAGCAGCAGGTTCTTTGTTGGAGTTAGAAAGTAAAACTAAAGGCCTACGCTTGCCTCGGATAGTTCTAACTGATGTAGGGCAATGGCTACCGTTGGAAGGTTTGCCTGTGGACGGTATGATTGTTTTTGCTGCAGAAGGTTCTACCGTGCCAATAGGTCTTTATCATTGGACTATGCCGCCGCTGGGTGCCAGTAATGGGAAATGGGTTAGGGTTCTAAATAATGATGCTTTACCTGACCTAATTAAACAATATCTTGTGCTTAATACAGATATTAGTCTTACAAGTGCAGGGAATGACCTGAATACAACGTTGTACGGTCAAGTTTCAAATTCGGCTAAGCTCGTGAATGAAAATAAGTTGACTACTTCGGGCGGAGATGTGATACTTTCTACTGTAAATGGTGTTGAGGGACTTTTAGCTCCGAAAGTCGGAATAGTTACAAGAACCTTAGGGTTTGATAAAAATGGTTTTTTGGTCAAGCAGGTTCCTGCACGTTCTTTAGATCTAGGTGCTTCCGGCAAGTTGGTCAGGAATGAAAATGGTGTGCCTGCTGATTTTACTGTACCTAACGGAGAGGTAGTTAATACGATTGGTCTTGACGCTCTTGGTAACTTCGTGATGCAAGATGCAACGCTGATCAAATCCTCAAATTTAATTGATGTAACAGACGGTAAGATTACCACTACTGTTAATGGCGTGCCGGCTAGTGTTTCTTTTGTACCCGGAACAATAACAAATTCTGTTGGGTTTAATAGTTTGGGCGTTTTGACGGTTCAAGATGCAACAAAAACTCCTGTTTCGAACAATATTACAACGACTATTAATACAGTCAAATCAACCGTAAATGGCATTGTTTCTACGGCTAATATAGTAACGTCCAACGGTCTGTCTTCGGCGAATTTTGCACTCACAAGTACGGTAAATGGTAAACTTGCTGATCTTGAAATCGACGATTCGCCCATCGATTATATTCTCGGTTTTAATAATGACGGTAAAATGGTTCGACAGCTTTCCACAAACATGTCTGTAGATAATCAATTTACTAACCCACCGTGGATGCTGACCAGTACGGTAAATGGTGAGGGGTCTTCATTTTCTCCTGCACTTGGCACAGTTGGTTATACTCTTGGTTTTAATACTGATGGTGCTTTAGTTAAGCAGCTTGCTAACAATACACTTACATCTGTTGATAATAAATTAACAAGTGTCATTAATGGTTTGTTGACGAATACAACAATAGTTAATGCTGTTTCTTTTACTGCTACGAATAATGCCTTTGTTTCGTCTGTAAATGGTATTTCTAGTACATATAAACCACTGTCATCATCACCATTATTACCCGTTAAAAATGTTATTGGTTTTAATGATGCTGGAGATTTAGTTTACACACCATATACAGTAATGCCAGTGGTAAATAAACTGACATCAACTGGTAACACCTTAACCAGTTCTGTTAATACGATCGAAAGTAGTCAATCAATAATAAATGCCAATGAAATATTTATTAATGCTGGTGTGATTACCACTTCTGTAAATGGTATTGAATCTCCATACGGTGTAAATGTATTAGCGCAGGCTGGCGCTGGTTTGAATTCTTTTGGAGGAACGGTTTCATTAGGCGGCTCTTTGAATAAGCAAACGACTATAGTTGCAGATAATGTGAATACACTTGCAATAAAAGGATTACAGTCACTTGGTCTTACAACAGATTATGTAGTTTTGGCTGATCCTTCTACCGGTGTCTTGAGACAGGTGTCTCAATCGAATAGTTTGACTGCAAATGCAAATACGATTATTCCTAAAGTGAATGGCAAAGTTGGTGATGTTTTACCGGTAATTAATGGTCTATCTGCTGATGCAAACGGACTTCAATTGGGTGGCGCTTTAACGGCTAATACTACTATTACAACTACTTCCGGTAGCACTTTGGCTATTGTCGGTTTGCAACCCGGTACTACAGCGGATAATGTTGTTTTGGCTGATGTTACAACGGGTGTTTTGAAGAAAACTCAGGCCACTGCTTCCAACGCTGCTAGTACCCTTGTTGCTCGTGATGTCAGCGGCAGTTTTGCTGCCAAAACAATAACTTCTACGGCATTAAACAATAGTGGTTCCACTATTCTTGGGCTGACTACTGATGCTGAGTCTGCTCCAATTTATAGTATTCCTAGCACAAGTGTTGATAATTATTCTGGTGAGGTAATTACACAAACCGGAACTACTGGCACAATTACACTAAGTAGTCCAACTATTTCTACACCAGGACGATTGTTTACGATAAGCAATGCTAACTCTTCTGAATTTCCATTAAATGTAGGTGACTATTCAATCTTACCAGGTCAATCTGGACAGTTTGTTTGGAATGGTGCAGTTTGGTCTGGACCAAGTGGTAGTATTGCAGCCGAAAATGGTTTGACTAATACTGGCGGTAGACTCATTTTAGGTGGTACATTGACAAAGAATACTGTAATTGATGTTGCAGCAAAAACTTTGTCTATAAAAGGGCTCGAAGCAGGTACTGCAAACGATAATCTTGTCTTGGCTGATGTTACTACGGGTGTTTTGAAAACAACTATTGCCACTGCTTCCAATCTCGGAAGTACCATTGTAGCGCGTGATGTTAACGGCGATTTAGCTGCACACAAAGTTACTGCTACAGGTGATGTTGCAGTCAATGGAGGTAATTTGACCACCGAAAAAACAACTGCAAGCTTGTTTAATACTGCTGCCACCACCTTGAGTATTGGTGGAGTTGCCACCACTTTGAATCTGGGTGCTGTTACTGGAATTACTACCGTAAAGAATGATCTTTCTGTAAGTGGTGATGCAACGCTGGCTAAAGGTAAATCCTTGAAATTTACCGATGCTGCTGCTACGGGTACTGTTAGTTTGGTTGCCCCTACAGCGGTAACTACTTATACTCTTACTTTGCCTGCCGCTAAAGGCGCTGCAGGTCAGACCTTGAAAACGGACATTGATGGTAAACTGGACTGGGTGAATGGTTTAACTGACGTCCTAGGTTCCGGTAAAATATTAGTGGGTGATAATAATGGCGTAGCTCAGAAAGTAATACCAACCGGCGATATCACTATTGATAATACCGGTGTTACTTCTATTGGTACCGACAAGGTGCTTAGTGGAATGATTAAGGATAATGAAATTGTAAATGCGGATATCAACGCTTCAGCTGCGATTGCCGGTACAAAAATAGCTCCTGACTTTGGTGCACAAAACGTAGTGACTACGGGTAATTCTAACGCAGCAGATATTATCGCCACAGGTAAAGTTACTGCTACAGGTGATGTTGCAGTCAATGGAGGTAATTTGACCACCGAAAAAACAACTGCAAGCTTGTTTAATACTGCTGCCACCACCTTGAGTATTGGTGGAGTTGCCACCACTTTGAATCTGGGTGCTGTTACTGGAATTACTACCGTAAGAAATAGCTTAACGGTAAATGGTGCTACTATCCTACGATCAACAACAGTTGATAACATTGCTGCAACTTATACAGTAGATGCAACAACAGTAGATACTTATTCGGGTGTAGTAATAAAACAAACCACTCAACCCAGTTCAGTAACCATAATTAATCCAACTACTATTACGTCTGGTCATATATTTACCATAAGTAATTCTTCTCTTTCCGATAATCCATTAAAGATAGGTACTTATTCAATTGCAAAAGGACAGTCGGGACAGTTTGTATGGGATGGTGCCGCTTGGAACGCACCAAGTGGTAGTGTAACCGTTGAAAATGGTTTAACAGTTACTGATGGTAAGGTTGCTTTGGGTGGTACATTGACGGTTTCAAAGACCGAAATTACTACCGCTTCAGATAAGACATTAGCCATTAAAAACCTTCAAACCGGCGCCGCTACCGAAAATGTAGTAACTGTAGCTGCTGATGGTGTATTGCACCAACGGGCCCTCGACCTTGGAGTTACTCCAATCAAAAAAGTCACTGAAAGTTACACTATTACAACAGCCGACTATACAGTGGTATTGAAAGGTTCAGTCGCAGCTAATGTCAACTTTACTTTGCCCACTCTTGTGCTTGCAGATGCAGGCAGAACCTTTAGAATCATAAACCTATCAGCTAAAATAATAACCCTTGACAAACCTATTCAAACGGCAGTAGATGTTACTATCACAGAGGTGGGGCCGGGTACTGCGAGTGTTGCCGGTAATACGATGGGTAATAAACTCACCATCCAGTGGGATGGCACAGAGTGGATACAGGTAGGAAATTAATACAGCTTGTTGTTGCTACCGGTTATAGTTGCCGGTAGCAATACTTTAAAAAAAAAGATAGCGAGCCTTGCACTGAAGAGGGTGGGGTGGTGGAGGAGTTATTGATAGTGATGAGCCACCAATCCATTGTCTACGTGCATCGCCTCGTACTCTAGTTTTAGCGGCAGCAGTTGAATTAAAAAAAAAGTTACAGACCAGTACTTAGAAAAGCAAAGCTGGAAGGAAAGTCGTTTTCCGGGATATAAATACAAACCCTGCAAAACGCTTCTATCCATTGAACAAGAAAAATAAAATAAAATAAAATATACCACAATGAAAAGTCTCAGTAAAGTATTCACAATTGCAATATTGTGTGTTACAGTTGCCACTTCTGTCGATGCGCAGACAACGGCACGGACCGATGGTGCAGTCAGTATTGGCACCCGTACGCCAAATGCATCCTCTATGCTCGAAGTTTTCGCAACTGACAAAGGGGTGTTGCTGCCGCGGGTAGCGCTTACAGGTGTATCGGATGGGACAACCATTAACCTACCGGTAACTTCTATGATCGTGTATAATACAGCAACGGTAACGGGACTAACGCCTGGTTATTACTACTGGAATGGTGCTAAGTGGAACAGGCTCCTTGCGGATGCAGATATTACTAACGGTTTAACCGTCACTAATGGCCAGGTGTTGTTGGGTGGGGCACTGACTTCTGCTACTACTATCACGACTGATGTAATAAAAACGTTAACAATTTTGGGTTTACTGTCAACGGGTGCTACTACGGATAATGTAGTTTTAGGTGATGCTACAACCGGTGCTTTGAAACAAAAGACCTTTTCTTCTTTATTAGCTGCAGGAACCAGTGTTTCTAATAGTGTATCTGGTGGTAATGTAAGTACTACCGTAAATGGTGTCGCTGGTACAGCTGTTGCTATTTCTAATGCGTTGAGTTCATCTACAAATTCCTTGAGTTCAACTGTGGCTGGTGGAACAGCCCAAACTGCGAATATTATCAATTCTAATGGGTTGACAAACACCTCTGGCAGTTTAGTTTCTACTGTGAATGGTGTTGCTGCTACAGGTGTTCCTGTCCTAATTTCAGGTAGCAACGGGTTGACGACTACCAATGGTAATGTTGCTTTGGGTGGTGCATTGACTTCTCCCACCACTCT